>Ga0272443_10000258_pt1 | contig 100464 bp, 73 predicted proteins | sample SSMAcet12_FD_193581 | JGI IMG/M metagenome (GOLD analysis project Ga0272443, IMG submission 193581) | Marine sediment archaeal communities from Little Sippewissett salt marsh, Falmouth, MA, United States - SSM-Acet-12 | ecosystem: Environmental > Aquatic > Marine > Wetlands > Sediment ... | reverse complement strand
ATTCCAACCTACCCAGATTCGCAACGACGTTTATCCTGTTATTTATAATCAATCTAGTGCTCCCTTCATATATCCCGCTCAGCCCGCATTTACCATCAAACCGCTACAATATTGAAAAAACGGTTTTGTTATACGGCAATGATTTATGGAAAAATATGCGTAAAAAAAACGGGCGTTTTGCCCGCATTTACCACAAAACCACTACAATTTTGAAATGGTGATATTGGCATATTTCGGGGTATTTGGGGATTTTGGCGAAAAAGCGGTGTCATATTGTGACATTATATGGGTAGGTGGCGGTATCGGTCGTGGGAATTGTGATTTAGGAAGGGTCTGCCGCGCACTCTATTTATGAAATAATGCATACTTGTGAAGGGTGGCCGTCCCAAACTTGTTTGGGGCGGATCGTACTCCGTGATCGCCGGTCGCCGAGGCGACCGGCGGGTGTCGGGTTCGGTGACCCGACACCACATTAGACAACAACCAAAAAAAACGAAACGAACCCATTTTGCTGTAAACGTATGATTACAATAATAATACAACGAAAAAAGGTGTGACAAAATATGACAATAATAGCAATTAATCAAAGAAGCCTTATCAACGTCATTGCGAGGAACTCATACCCGCCATTGGCGGGGATGAGTGACGTGGCAATCTCGTGGCTTCTATCTCTAAGACAACCTTATCGCAATAAGCCGCGTGATTGCCACGCTCCGAAATGCGACGAAGGCGCATCTCTTCGCTCGCAACGACATTTAGGGTACACTACTGTTGTGGCAGGTCCTGTTGAAAATCCTGACGAAGGAAGGGATTTCGACTCTGGTCGGGATTGTGACCTGACACTATATAAGTCGCCGAAAATAAAGCAAGGCGGGTGTCCGAAGACTTCCGCCCTGCCAGGTTGCAATATCGCATGTGGATTATATTTTCGCTTAGATCATATAATTTGTTCGACCATGCGTTTGAAATCCTCGTAGCCGCGCATACCGGTGAAAGTCTCATCCAGGACGTTGCCGTCGCGGTCGATGAACAGGGTGTACGGGACGCCGGAACCAAGCTCCAGCGCCTGGGCATGTTTGGCCTCGGCCATGAACATCACCCAGTCGAATCCGTTCTTCGTTGTGTAATCTTTCACCTGCTGGGGGGTGCTGCGCACGACCAGCCCGATGATCTCGAGACCGCGGTCGCGGTATTCATCGTAGATTCGTTTGAGGTCGGGCATCTCGCGTTTGCACGGGGGGCACCATGTCCCCCAGAAATTGACGATGAGCGCTTTTTTGCCGACGAATTCGCCGAAGGAGCGGGTGTTGCCGTCGATATCATAGGCGGTCATGGAGGCAATATCGGTGGTTACGGCGGGATTTTGATTGCCGCCGCCGGTTTGGCTTGCTTTTTCGGATGATGACGAGCATGAAATCATTAATAAGGCCAGAAACATAAATGCGATCACGTAAGCAAAATCTTTTTTCATCGGTCCTCCTGTTATCCTTTGGAGTAGGCTTTGCGCCCGCCGTTTTTCATATAGTCTTCGAATTTCATTTTGTCGTACAGAGACTCTTTCATAAAAAAGAGCATATCGAGAAAGTTGCCGGACTGCTGGTACCCGCTGACATAGCCGAGTTTTTCGCCATCCGGTTTGAGAAGCCAGTAGGTGGGGTATCCGCGGACGCGGAACTCGGCGACACTGAGGTCGCGCTCGGTAATTTTGTAGCCGTTGATATCGAGTTCGTTTTTGGAGTCGCCATCGACCTTGATGGAGATGAAATGATCGGAGAGCATTTCGACAACCTCGGGTTCGGCGAAAGTGGTCACATTCATTTTCTTGCAGTAGCCGCACCACTTGGTGGTGAAATTGACGAAGATATGTTTGCCGCTTTCCCTGGCCAGTTTGAGCCCCTCGTCATAGCTCATCCAATTGATTTCTTTCGGCTTTTCAGTTTTGCTGTTCTTCCCGACATCGCCGTCGGAACCGTTCTTTTTGCTTTCACCCGCCGCCGTAATCGCGAAAAATAAAGCGAGTACGACCAAGAGGCTGAGAAGTCGTTTCATTTGGACCACCTTAATCTGACTTAATTTTATCGACTTTTACAATATAAAACATAATAAGATTAAGGAAAGTTCTTTTTATTTTTTTGGTGGTTGCAGGTAAACCGATGAATCACCGAGGATTTCCTTCAATTTGAGCAGTAATTTGTTGTTTGGCGCGACCGAAAATCGTTTCGATCTGATAAAATATTGATCGCCGTTACGCCTCGCGGCGACAATTACCGGGGTTTTCCCCTGATTTTTATCGAGGGCGTTTTCGATGGCGGTCAGTTTTCGTTCGGGCGTGTCCTCATCGATTTTGATAACAAGCTGGCATGCAAAGCGTTCGGATAATGAATCGAGTGGGAAAAGATCGTTGACGATCACTTTGGGGGCCTCGCCCTCGCGGGTGGAGACCCGCCCCTGCATCATGACGATGTTGTCCTCGTATATATGATCTTTGCCTTTTTCATAGCAGTCGGAGAAGATAATCATCTCGGTGGTGCCTTTGAAGTCCTCGAGGGTAACAAAGGCCATGCGGTTGCCGCGTTTGTCGTTCATCAGTTTGATGACGGAGATAATCCCGCCGAGACGCACTTCGCGGCCATCTTTGACATTAGCCATGGAATTGGTATCGACGGTTCCGAAGGCGACCAGTTCGGAGCGAAAGCGATCGAGGGGGTGTCCCGAGACATAAAAACCGAGTATTTCTTTTTCGGAGGCGAGTTTTTTGGAGACGGACCATTCGGGGAGCTCGGGAAGATCGGGTTCTTTTCTTTCGATTGTCTCACCTGCCCCGGCGAAGAGATCGGTGGCGTTGGCGGATGTCTGGACTTTCTGTCCGAATTCGAGCATGCTTTCGACACCGGCCGTGAGACGGGCGCGGTTTTCGGCGATGGAGTCGAGGGCGCCGGCGGCGATCAGTGATTCGACGGTCCGGCGGTTGAGATTTTTGAGGTTGACGCGGCTGACGAAATCGGCGAAAGAGGTGAACCGCCGGCCCTCATGCCGGGCCTCGACGATGGCTTCGACAGCGGCCTCGCCGACATTTTTGACGGCCCAGAGGCCGAAGCGGATTTTTTTGTCTTTGACACTGAAGCCTTTTTCGGATTCGTTGACATCGGGCGGCAGGACGGTGATGTTTATTTTGCGGCATTCTTCCATGAGGATATAAATACGGTCGGAGGAGTCCATTTCGGAGGTCATGTTGGCGGCCATAAATTCCATGGGGTAATGCGCCTTGAGATAGGCGCACTGGTATGCGACATAGGCATACCCGGTGGCGTGGGCCTTGTTGAAACCGTAGCGGGCGAAGGTTTCGATCTGGTCGAAGACGGCGGCGGCGATTTTATGATCGACCTTTTGTTTTTCACATCCGGCGAGGAATTCTTTTTTCTGGACGGCCATCAACTCGGCGACTTTCTTACCCATCGCTTTGCGGAGGATATCGGCCTTGCCCAGCGAGTAACCGGCCAGCGAGTTGGCGATCTGCAACACCTGTTCCTGGAAGACGATGACGCCGTTGGTATCTTTCAGGATTTTTTCGAGGCGGGGATGCAAAAATTCTACTTTCTTGCGGCCGTGTTTGCAATCGATGTAAACATCGATCATACCGGAATCGAGCGGGCCGGGGCGATAGAGGGCGTTCATGACGGTCAGGTCGGTGAGATTTTCCGGTTTGAGTTTGCGGAGATAGTCGCGCATCCCGGGCGATTCGAACTGGAAAATACCGACGGTATCGCCTCGGGTGAACAGTTTATACACTTTTTTATCATTCAGGTCGATATTGTCGATGTCGATTTTTTTGCCGTGATTTTGCTCGACCATAGTGAGGCAATCCTTGATCACGGTGAGGGTGCGGAGCCCGAGGAAGTCCATTTTGAGGAGGCCGATTTCCTCGGTCATTTTCATATCGAACTGGGTTGTTATTTCGCCCTTGGACCCTTTGAAAAGAGGGATATATTCGGTCAGTTTGGCGGGTGCGATGACGACACCGGCGGCGTGGGTGGAGGCATGTCGGGCGAGTCCCTCGAGTGTTTTCGACAGGTCGATCAGCTTTTTGACACGCTGATCTTTCTCGTATAATTTTTTCAGGTCGGGATTGTCGATGAGGGCCTGCTCGAGAGTAATTTTGGCGGTAAACGGAACCATCTTGGCGATTTTGTCCACTTCGGAATAAGGCATACCCAGGACGCGTCCGACATCACGTAGGACGCCACGGGCGGCCATGGTGCCGAAAGTGATAATCTGGCAGACATTTTCCTCATGGTATTTTTTCACTACATATTCAATAATTTTTTCACGACCGCGGTCGGCGAAATCGATATCTATATCAGGCATGGAGATTCGTTCGGGGTTGAGGAACCGTTCGAACAGAAGCGAATATTTAATGGGATCGATATTGGTGATCCCCATGCAGTATGACACCAGCGATCCGGCGGCCGAGCCTCTTCCCGGCCCGACCGGGACATCGACCTCGCGGGCGTAGTCGATAAAATCTTTGACGATCAGGAAATAGCCGCCATATCCCATCTGCTTGATGATTGCCAGTTCATAATCGAGGCGCTTTTTGATTTCATCGGTGATTTTGGGGTAGCGTTCGGCCATTCCTTTTTCGGCCAGGTACCGGACATAGTCGTCGGTTTCCTTGAATTCCTCGGGAATCGGGAAATGCGGCAGGTGCAGGTGGCCCATTTCCATCTCGAGATTGCAGGCCTCGGCGATTTTAATGGTATTTTCGATGGCCTCGGGATAGTCGGCGAACAGTTCGGTCATCTCCTCGGCCGATTTGAAATAGATCTGATCGGTGCTGTATCGCATGCGGTCGCTGTCTGAAACCAGTTTCCCGGTCTGCACGCATAGAAGAGCGTCATGCGCTTCAGCATCTTCGCGGTGAAGATAGTGGCAGTCATTGGTGGCGACAAGCGGGATACCGGTCTGGCTGTGGATGGTATTTATCATCGGGACGAGCAGTTCTTCCTTGTCGATACCGTGATTTTGCATCTCGAGATAAAAATTGCCCTCGCCGAATATTTCCTGGTATTCAACGGCGCTTCGGACAGCGCTTTCGGCATCGCCCCTGAGCAGATGCCAGTTGACCTCGCCTTTGAGGCAGGCGCTGAGGGCAATTATGCCCTCGGAGTGTTGTCGCAACAGATCCTTATCGATACGCGGCCGATGATAGAAACCATCGATAAAACCGGCCGATGACAGCTTGATAAGATTATGGTAGCCGGTTTTATTTTTTGCCAGCAGGACGAGATGAAAGCCGCCGTCGGGGTATGTGTCGGACGGTCTTTTATCCAGATGGGAACCGGCGGCGACATAAGCTTCGGTTCCGATAATCGGTTTAATTCCGGCCTTGGTTGCTTTTTTATAGAATTCGGCGGCGGCAAACAGGTTACCATGATCGGTAACAGCCAGCGCGGGCATTTTGTACTCTTTGGCCAGTTCTATCAGCGGATCGAGTTTGCAGGCCCCATCCAGGAGAGAATAGTGGCTGTGGGTATGCAGATGGACAAAGTTCGCAAATTTCATATCAAATCATCAAATTTTAAGTTTCAATCACGCCCGTGGCAGGCTCATTTTAACACATTTTTTCATCATACAAAACTCAAAAATCGGGGTCGGCCGTTTTTTTCGAATTCGACAAAAACCATGTTGTATTGCATACAGTTACAGCCATAAAGCCGACTAAATACTACCGGTTACACCGCTGTAAATAAAGGTCCCGCCGAGGTAAAGTAGAAAAAGAGCGCAGACGGCGATGAGAATTTTATATCCGGCGCCGGCGATTAGGCGGCGACCTTTCCATATCAAAAAGCTGACCAGGCTGTACCAGACCAGATCGGAAAGAATATGCCCGACATAAAAAACGGGCGGCCCGATGTTTCCGTGCCGGAGCGACTGCACCAGGAAGGCCGATCCGGTGGTGGCCCACCAGACAAACCAGAATGGATTCGAAAGCGAGGTCAGGATGCCGTCGAGCACCAGCCGCGCCGATGATTTTGCCGATTTTTCTGTGCTCCCGGTTTCGATCCGGGCGCTTTTGAGACCGCGAAACATATTGACCGCCATCAAAATAAGCATCGAGCCGCCGACAATACCGATGACATCGCTGACGATGCGGTTTTCGGCAATGGCGGCCAGACCCACCGAGAGCAAAATTACCACAGCCAGTTCGGCGATGGCGTGGCCGACGATGAGTATCGGGCCGGTGATAATTCCCCGGCGCGGGGTTTCGGCGATATCTACGGCCAGAAGCGGGCCGGGCATCAGCGCCCCCGAGAAACCGACGATAAAGGCGGATAGAAAAAGCGACCACAGTTCCATGTAATTATTTCCCGTTACCTTTCGAGAATGTCATACTCCTGATTAAAATTAACATCATCGACCGTCAATCCGTTCCCCGCCTTATAGATAAATTCGTTTTCGCCTTTCGATATATAATATATGACCATGTCAAATGATCCGTCGCTTAATTTATACCAGACCGGGTAGGGCGACTTAAAATTATCGCCCACTTCATCGACCGTAACGGTCAGCCGGGCGGTTCCGTCTTTTGATTTTTTTGCTTTGTTTTTTATTTTCGGGACGCGCCAGTCATACAGCCACTGATCGAAAAATATCTTCGTCCTGTCGCCCAGATAGCGTGAGGTCACGTCGATAAAATCATCGGTCGAGGCTTTGCGCCCGGCATACTCGGCGGCGAATTCGTTCAACAGTTTCAAGAAATCGCCCTGATGCGATGTGTCTTGTTCCAGTTCGAAACGAAGCATATGCAGCATACAGGCACCCTTTAAATAAACAACCGACTCGAAGTCTCCGGGGGATAATTCGGAGCCGAGGCGGTTTCCGAGGGTAATCGCTCCGGCCCTGAAACCGACAATTTTCTTTCCGTGTTTTTTGCCGCACTGGATAATATTTTTGCGCCACTCTTTGAGAATATCACGGAAGGTATCTTCGTCTTCACGGCCAAGCTGAACATAGAGGGCGCCCGAATACTCGGCCATCCCCTCCGCGAGCCAGACATCATGGTAGCTGTCGGGATTAACCAGATGTCCCCACCATTGATGGGACACCTCATGGGCCCTGAACTTATCATCCAGCCCTTTCACCGAACGCTCGAATGTTATATCCGCGAGATGAACCAGGCCGGGCGATCCCTGACCGAATCCGACCGCCATAGCGGCGGCATCGAGCCGCTCGAACGGGTACGGCGCGAAATTCTCGTCGAAAAAAGTGAAGGCTCCGCCGACATCCTCGATCACCTTGTTCAGTCCCGGACTTCCGAACAGCGGCGAATCGCCGACGGCATCATAATAGTAAACGGTGATGGGGACGCGGGCGTCATCGATATTTGCTTTCTCGAACTTGCCGTAATTGAAACTGACATAGGCGACCGGGCGGGGCGTTTTGTATGTCATCACCCGACGGCCGTCGATGACGGTATCCTGCTGTTTGTCGCCGACGCATATGAATTCATAGCCTCGATCGATGGTGAATTTCAGGTTATATTCGGAAAGCCGGCGGTAACCGGTGGTCGGGTACCAATGGGTCAGATCGGTTTGCACTATCCCGCGCTTCATGTAATGCCGAAAAAGGTTGGCGCTGTATTGTACTGTCAGGTCGATTGTATCGCCTTTATGATACATGCGTGAGAGTTCCAGCATCAGGCCCGAGCGATCCTTGTTTTTGATAAAATCGACGGCATCGCCAAACACGGTGTCGATCTTATGTTCGGAGGGGATGATAAACCCGGGATATTTAAGGCTGTCGTTTTCCACCCGGCAGAGCATGCGGCAGGTTATTTTCGAGTCGGTGTATGTTGAGATGTCGATATCGATATCATAGCGTAAATTATCGAATCCATTGGTGAACTCGGATGGGTTCGGCCGAGGGTTGTCTTCACACGATGAAACCAGTTGTGGTCTTCTGAAATTCGAGGTGTATTTATAGAGCAACACTTGCTCGCGGGAGTAGGGATTATACACATATATGGTATGATTGTATTCATCCCTTAGAATATCCAGCCAGACATAGTCGGGATTGTTTTCCGCCGCAGCCTTATGGAGATGAAACCCGAGGTTATATTTGAATTTGCTGTCCGGCAGGGAGCGCATTTTTTTAAGCAGCGTTTTTACGCGGTAGGATGGATTGATTTCGGCCGATCCATGCGATTGAAATTTTTCCGGGATATCGGAATTGACCGGGAAGGCGAGGTATAATCGATCGAACTCGACGAGAGCCGAATCGGCGCGGTAGAAGCGTTCGATCTGCTGTTTTTCGGCCGGGTCGTCGTGGCGGTAGAGAAATGATCCCTCACCGAGGAAAAAGGCCGCGGTGGGTTGGCCGTCAAAAAATCCGGTGAGATATAATTTACCGTCGGCAAGATGAAGACGGGCATGCGGGAACTCAAGTTCCAGGTCGGTTATTTCGATCTGCCGGACAAGATCAAGGGGGTAATTATTCAGTGAATCGGCGATATTTTGCAGATCGCCCGCAAAGGAGGGCGAAAAAAAGGCCGTCAGGGCGGCCATTATGAATATAAGACATCTAATCATCATACACCGCAATATGGGAAGTTCGGCGAAATGTAAAAGGTAAAAAAAACAGGCGGGCCGTACGACCCGCCTGCTAAATTAAATTATTCTCCCTTAAATTCGGCCTTGCGCTTTTCGAGGAAAGCGGTCATGCCTTCTCTGGCATCATCGGTGCCGAATATGGTGCCGAAGCTGGTTTTCTCGAAATCGCAACCGGCGGCGAGATTGATATCAAGGCCGCGGTTAATACATTCCTTGGCAACCGAGACGGCAATGGGCGATTTGGAGCTTATCATATGGGCCATCTCTTTGGCGCGATCAATCAATTCATCGGGCGCATAAACTTCGTCGGCGAGACCGATCCGATACGCCTCGGCGGCATCGATCATGTCGCCGGTGAAGATCAACTGTTTGGCTTTACCCCGTCCGACCAGTCTCGCCAGCCGCTGGGTCCCGCCATAGCCGGGAATGAGACCGAGATTGACTTCGGGCTGACCGAATTTGGCTTTTTCGGAGGCCAGCCTGATATCGCAAGCCATAGCCAGTTCGCATCCGCCGCCGAGGGCGAAGCCGTTGACCGCGGCAATAACGGGACGCGGGAAATTCTCGATCGATTGCATCAGGTAAAGACCGAGCATCGAGGTTTTGACTGCCGTTTTGACGTTACATTTGGCCAGTTCGCTGATATCCGCTCCGGCGACAAATGATTTTCCGGCTCCGGTTATAATGACACATCCGATGCTGCTGTCGGTCCAGGAACGGCGGAAATAATTCTGCAGTTCGCCGATGGTTTCGTCGTTGAGTGCGTTCAACGCCTTTGCGCGGCTGATGGTTATGATAACGATGTTATCTTCTTTTTCGACGGTGATATTTTTATAGTCCATTCTTATCGTTCCCCGGTTTATTTGTTGTAATCGTAAAAGCCCCGTTTGGATTTTTTGCCCAGATATCCGGCGTTAACCATCCGCCTCAGGAGCGGCGGCGCCGCATAATGGCTGTCCTTGAATTCCTCGAACATGATATCGGCGATATAGAGGATGGTATCGAGACCGATGAAATCGGTCAGGGTCAGCGGGCCCATGGGGTGTCCGCAACCCAGTTTCATACCGTTGTCGATATCATCGCGTGTGGCCAAACCGTTTTCGTACTGCCTGATGGCATCGAGCAGATACGGCACGAGGAGGACATTGACGATAAAGCCGGGCGAGTCTTTGGCCATCACGACCGTTTTACCGACCGACTCGGCGAATTCTTTGGCGGTGTTGACGGTTTCATCGGATGAATCGATGGTCCGAACCACCTCGACCAGTTTCATAATCGGAACCGGGTTGAAGAAGTGGAGTCCGACGAACCTGTCGGGGCGTTTGGTGACGGCGGCGAGATCGCCGATGGGCAGCGATGACGTATTGCTGGCGAAAATCGTCTCCGGTTTGCAAACTTTGTCCAGTTCCTGGTAGATTTCTTTCTTGGTAACCATATCTTCGGTAACCGCTTCGATAATGATATCGCAGTCGGCCAGGTCGGACAGTTCGGTGGTACCGTTGATATTGCCCAGAATTTTATCTTTCGTGGGCGAGTCGAGTTTTCCCTTTTCGATGCCCCGATCGAGCAGCCGGGTGATATTGCGGAGGCCCTTCTCGAAAAGTTCCTCGCTCATTTCCTGGCTGGTGACGGGATAGCCTGCGGCGGCCGATACCTGGGCGATACCTGAACCCATCTGGCCACATCCCACAATGCCTACCTTTTTAATCATGGATATCTCCGTATTTATGGATTTGAGACTTTTTTATATCTACGCATAATCGAGGAAACAATATAATCAATTAGTCGGGTTCAGGCAACCGGTTGATATAAAGGAGTCATGCAATCATAATTTCCCCGGGGGATGTTCACGCATAAAGGCATTATCGTTTAAGTCAATAACATGCCGGACAACGGATTGGCAATATGTGTCTTGCGTGAAACGGGTTCACGTGGTATATTATTATCGCTTGTGGACGTATTAGTTAGTTATTGTCTATTCAGTTTTACCGAGTTTCTTTACTCTCTATTTAAAATGCGGCCACTTTTACGGCATAGATATTTTGATTGACAAAAATAATATAATCCATGAATAAGACACCTCGGGAGGTTGTCATGAAAAATGTTTTGATTATATTTCTTTTTATGCTTATCGTCTTCTCATTATCCGGGGCGATGGCCTCCGATTTCTCCAAAGCAATTATTTTCGATGTTCCGCATGACGCCGCCGTCACGCGGTTCGGACCGGATTATGGTTCGGCCCTGACGCCGGAGGAACAGGCCGAGATTATGTCGTACCAATTCAGCGGTGACACGCTTAAAATACTGATAATACTGGTTGACTGGTGGGATCGGCCGGAGACGTATTCGGCGGAGACATTCGATACGGTATTTCTTTCGCGCGGCCTTTTTCCACCCGGTTCGGTGGCCGAATATTTCAATGAAGTATCCTACGGGCAAATGACGGTGACAGGCGACATTTACGGATGGCACAACCTGGGTTTTTATTCAAGCGGGATGAATATGGAGGATATTATTGCATCCCTCGATCCCTATATAGACTACTCGCAATTCGACGGTGACGGAGACGGCAACGCCGATGCCGTAATTTTCATTCATGCCGGCAACGGCCAGGAAGACACCGGGGACCCGAATGATATCTGGTCACACGCCTTATTATATCCCGAGGGGTATGCGCCGGGTCCGTATGACGGCAAAAAGTTCCCACGGCTGTGTACTGCCCCGGAAACAATGCCCCTGAGGGATTCGCTCAACCCGACCATTTTTTCCGGATTCAGAGCCCTCAACAGGATTTCGGTCGCGGCCCACGAATTGAGCCATAATATCGGTCTGCCGGATTTGTATGATCTCGATGACAAGCTCGACACCATGACCTACATCACGCCGGGCGACGGCAACGATCACCCGGTGGTTGACTGGTGCCTGATGGGTTACGGAGGGTATGGTATCTTGTCTATCGGGAATATAATTCCGGCGCATCTTCACTCATGGTGTAAAGTGCATATGGGCTGGATAGAACCGGTCGTGCTGGATCAGGCCGAATACCAGGATCTGGTCATTTACAATATCGAAACCACTCAGTTCAATTCGCTTTATAAAATTCCGATCGACGATGCCGCGGGAGAATATTTTTTGCTCGAGTACCGTAATCCGGGATCGAGCGCCATGTTCGACAAATTCGATTCCGATTTCAGTGTCTATTTCTGGCCCGACCTGACCTACGGCGCCGACACTCTTGACCGGGGTCTCCTCATAACTCATGTCGATGATTCCCTGACCGAATCGATATGGGGATTAAATCTGGGCCTGCCCCTGTATGATCATTATTCGGTGGCGGTGGAGGACGCCGGTTACGATCCGGCTCACGACGCCTGGTCGAATCCCGAGGGACATGTTACCGACAGTTCCCAGTGGTGGTATCCATATGAAACCCGCAAGGGGGCGCTATTCTCGAATGATGTTCCGGGGCAGAGCGAATTCGGTCCCGACACATACCCCAACAGCGACAGCTACAACGGATACACCGGTATTTATGTCCGGGTCGATTCGATCGTGGGCGACAAATTGTACGCCTATGTCAACACGGACGGCGACGGCGACGGTGTCCCGTGTTTTATCGACAACTGCATCGATCAGCCGAATCCGGCTCAGGTCGATGCCGATGCCGACGGCAACGGCGATGTTTGCGACAACTGCCCCGATGATTATAACCCGGATCAAATCGACAGTGACGGCAACGGTGTCGGTGATGTATGTGAGTATGTTTGCGGCGACGCCAACGGTGATGACGGAGTCAACATACTCGATATTACCTATTTGATCAACTATCTGTATAAGGGCGGTCCGGCGCCGGATCCGGAGATCGCGGGGGATGCCGACGGCAACGACAGTATCAATATACTTGATATAACGTACCTGATAAATTACCTGTATAAAGACGGCCCCGATCCGATCTGCTGAGGGGTATGATCGCATGGATATGATATGGATTGAATCGATATAATATCGGGGGATATCCCGGATAATTTCAACAAAAAATAAATTTAATGAAGTCGTTTTTTTATTGACACGTTAAATGTCGTTTCTTAGGATATTAGCATAGGTTCTTACACCCATAACATATCCATGATGTTTCACGACATTGTGGTCCATCAATTTCAGGAGGCTGTCAATGCCGAAAGCAAAAGCTAAAAAGAAAGTCGTGAAGAAAAAAGTCGCGAAGAAGAAGGTCGTGAAGAAAGTTCGTTGCGCCGGCAAGACCAAGGAAGGCAAAAGGTGCAAACGGATGGTGGCCCCGCCGGCGAAGTTCTGTCACCTGCATTCGAAGAAGAAAAAATAGGGCTAATGTTAAAACGGCGGTCATATGACCGCCGTTTTTTTATGTCTTTTTTTATTTTTTTGCCGGTGATTCAGTCGCGGTGTCTGCCCTGCCGCAGTTCGCGGAAATATTTTTTCGTGGCGGCGGCGACCGCTCCCGAGAGGGCCACCAGAGCGATAAGATTGGGCAGGGCCATCAGGCCGTTGGTGATATCCGCGAGGGTCCAGACCAATTTCAACTGCAAAGTGGCGCCGACCGGAAGAAAGACCAGATAAACCCACTTATACGGCAGCACCGATTTCCGACCAAGAATATATTCAATACCTTTTTCGCCGTAATATGACCATGCAATTATGGTCGAAAAGGCGAACAGTACCAGTCCCAGAGAAACCATTGATCCGCCCCATGAGGGCAGAATAGTCTCGAATGACTGGGCCGTCAGCGGTGTTCCATCCAGTCCGCTCGACCACTGCCCGGAGATGACAATGACGAGTCCGGTCAGGGTGCAGATGGTGATGGTATCGATAAACGGTCCGAGCATCGCCACCAGACCCTCGCGCACCGGCTCGTTGACTTTGGCGGCGGCGTGGGCCATCGGGGCAGATCCCAGACCCGACTCGTTGGAAAAGACACCGCGCCGAAAACCTTGTTGCATGGTCATCCATACCGTCGCTCCAGCGAAACCGCCCATCTCGGAGGTTGGTGTAAAGGCCTGGGCGAAGATCATCTTGAAGGCCGGAATAATCAGGTCATATGACATTCCCAAAATTATCAGCGCCGAGCCGACATAAATGACAACCATAAACGGGACCAGTTTACTTGCCACTTTTCCGATACGCTTTATTCCCCCGACAATGACCATTCCGACGGCGACGGCGATTGTGATTCCGACGCCGAGACGAAAATACAGGCCGGTGGTGGTGCCTTTCTGGCCGATGAGGCTGACGAGGCCATCGGCCACCGAGTTGGCCTGCACCATATTTCCGATACCGAGCGCGGCCACGGCGGTGAAAGCGGCGAACATGTAGGCGAGGAATTTCCAGCGTTTTCCCATACCCAGTTCGATATAATACATCGGGCCGCCGCGGACGTAACCATCCGGATCAATTCGCCGGTACATCACGGCCAGCGTGCACGAGGTGAATTTGACGGCCATACCTAAAATGGCCGTAATCCACATCCAGAACAGTGCCCCCGGTCCGCCGACGGCGATGGCGGTGGCAACACCGGTGATATTACCGGTTCCGATTGTCGCCGAAAGAGCGGCCGCCAGGGCCTGGAAGTGTGAAATTTCACCCTTATATTCCGGTTTGTCGTATTTGCCCGAGATCAGTTCGAGGCCGTGCTTAAAACCGCGTATTTGTACCAGACGGTTGCGGACGGTAACGAAGATACCGGTTCCCACCAGAATCAGAATAAGCGGCAGTCCCCAAACCGAGTCACTGATGGTCGAAAGAATATTTTGAATTTGATCCATGCGCAAAAATTTAATATACTGTTTTTGACGACGCAATAAAAAAAGCCTGTTATGAACGAAGATGATATAAGTAGATATCTGGCCAAGATGCTGAAAGGACACGGGGACTACGGTTCCGAAGCATTCGCCGTGGTCGGCAGACTGATACGCCTGACGCTGGAATACCGCGACAGGTGGAAAGCGGAAAAGGGCGAGATACTGACGGTCGAGGATACGCGTTGGGCGCTCGAGATTTATGAGCATGTTCTTAAATCCGGCCATATCCCGGACGAGCTCGACGATAAAATAGCCGGGCTTGTCAAATTATGGATCAAAAATATCACCGGGCAGATTTTTTAAGGTTTGACATTATAGATTGTATAAGTATATTTTTGGTATATGGCCAAAAATAAATCCACATTCATAATATTATTATATTTGATAATTATGACGATCTTTTTTTCCTGTTCAGGGCAGTCCGAGTCCGGCGACCAAAAATCGGATTATGAGCGATTGCGCCACCGGATGGTCGATCAGCAGATAGTCCGCCGCGATGTAACCGACGAGAATGTTCTGGCGGCGATGCGCAATGTCCCCCGCCATCTGTTTGTCCCGAAAGGTTATCGCAATCAGGCTTACCATGACGGGCCCCTTCCGATCGGAAGCGGTCAGACAATATCACAGCCATATATTGTCGCCATCATGACCGAACTGCTCGGCATCGACTCAAGCTCTAAAGTCCTCGAAATCGGCACCGGTTCCGGGTACCAGGCGGCGGTTCTGGGAGAAATTTCGGATTCGGTTTACAGCATCGAGATACTTCCCGAACTTGCCCGGCACGCCGATTCTCTTCTCGATTCGCTCGGTTACACGTCGGTTCATGTGAGGGCGGGGGATGGTTACCGGGGATGGCCGACGGAGGCGCCATTCGATGCAATCATTGTCACCGCGGCGGCGCCGAAAATCCCACAACCGCTTGTCGACCAGTTGAAAGCGGGCGGACGGATGGTTATACCGGTGGGCGAATACAGCCAGGATTTGCTGCTCATAACCAAAGATGAGGACGAGATTGTCAAGAAAAGCATCATTCCGGTGAGATTTGTTCCGATGACCGGCGAGGTCCAGAATTAGCATCCGACCGCGTATAAAGAGAAATATAATCCGTAATTCTATCAACAGGGGGGCCATCGGCGTATTAATTTTATTAAATTTACATTGCCAAAGATAATAAATTGATTTATTTCTCCGATACAATTCGCATATGGAAAGGAGTATAAGATATGCCGTTAATGTCACTGATCGACATGTATAAACCTGCCAACGAGCAAAGGTATGCTATCGGGCAGTTTAATGTAAACAATATGGAATTCGTGCAGGCGGTTATGGAGGCGGCCGAGGAACTCAAATCACCGGCAATTCTGGCGGCTTCGACGTCTGCTTTGAAATACGGGGGCTTCGATTACCTGATAAATCTGGTCAAGACCGGCGCGGAACTGGTTTCGGTTCCGATCGCGCTGCATCTCGACCACGGGGCCAGTATCGAGGATGCCGAGAAATGTATCAATGCCGGGTTTACCTCGGTCATGATCGACGCCTCGCATGAGGATTTCGAGGAAAATATACGGATCACGCAGGAAGTCGTCAAACTGGCGCATCCGAAAAATATTGCGGTCGAGGCCGAACTGGGTCGTCTGGGCGGTATCGAGGATGATGTCAATGTCGATGAGCGCGATGCCTTTTTGACCGATCCGGCCCAGGCCAAAGAGTTCGTGGATAAAACCAAATGCGACGCCCTCGCGGTTGCGGTCGGGACCAGTCACGGCGCTTACAAGTTCAAGGCGGCGGCCAAACTGGCCTTCGATCGTATTGATGAGATCAAGAAAATGACCGGTATTCCGCTGGTTCTTCACGGCGCCAGCGGCGTCAGCCCGGCGCTGGTGGAAAAGGCGCAGAAATACGGCGCGGAGCTTCCCGGGGCCAAGGGTGTGCCGGATGATGCGTATATCGAGGCGGTCAAGCTGGGTATCAACAAGATCAATATCGACACCGATCTTCGGTTGGGATGGCTGGGGACGGTGCGCGAGATGCTGGCCGAAAAACCGAAGAACATCGACCCGAGGAAAATTCTCGGTCCGGCGCGCGAGACGATCAAGGAAATTATCAAGGAAAAGATGAAGATATTCAACTCGGCCGGCAAGGCGTAAGAGTAGAATTATACCATAAGAAAAGGCGGTGAGTCAAAAAAACTCACCGCCTGTTTTTATTTGTCAATCGAACAGGATTATAATTCTTTCAGGGCCGTCCGGGCCTTTTTCTCCAAATCTTTAGGCAAGCCGTCCTTTATCGCCTTTTTCAGATGCATTTTAGCTTCGAAATTCATGGTATCCATTTTGACATAATTGAGACCGGCATAGTAATTTATCAACGGGTTATCGGGATCGATGTCCAGCGCCTCTTTGAAGCTGATCGACGCGATACGGTATTTCTCCAGGGCATAGAAGGCGCGGCCGCGGGTTGTCCGGTGCCAGGCATTACCGCCGTCATACATAATCGCTTTCGTGGCACGGTTGGCGGCGATATTGGGATTGTCGCCCCGGAGCAGTTCCTGAAGAGCCAGTCCGCCGACGGCATCGGCCTCGAATTGATTCAGTTCGATGACCCTGGTATAGATTTTAATGGCTTCATCGATTTGCCCGTTATGGGCGGCCAGATCGGCTTTGAGCACCAGCGCATCGATATTGAGTGAATCGAGCGAGACGGCTTTGTTCATCAATGATTCGGCCTGTTCAATATTATTGCGACCGAGATAATATTTTCCGATGAAAGCGTGGGCCGAGGCATTATCCGGATTATTCTCGAGACATTGCTGATATATGGCTTCGGCTTTTTTGCGATCATTCATTTTTATCGCCATATCGGCCGCCCATTTATACCGCTCGACATCTTCTTTTCCGACAGCTATCAGTTGTTCGGCGAACTGAAAACCGGAGGCGTATTCGCCGACGGCATCGTACAGCTCGAGTTTCGCTTCGGCAACTTCAGAATTGTATGAAAGATACTCATCGAAGCTGTTGACGAGATTGAGCGCCTCGGACAGGCGTCCCGCCTTCTTCGCCACCTTTATCAGCATCAAAACGGCATCGCTGTTGAATTTATCGGCTTTCGCGGCCTCCAGCAGCATATCACGGGCGGTATCGAGAGAATCGCTCAGCCGATATATTTCCGATAATTGTATCATGTAGGTCGGATTATTTTCGATTTTGGGCTGTGCAATAAGGAGGAGATCACGCATGCGATCGCGATCATCATTCATCATACTCAGGAAGCAGCCGTTATATATGGCCTTGAAATCATTCGGCAGTGAGTCAAGCATAGCCTCGACCGTCTGAGTCGCGTTTTTAAACTGCCCGAGCTCAAACAGCATATCGACATTCGACATTCGCAGGGCGACATTGGCGATGTTCGACAGGCTGTCTCTCCTGGCCAGCAGGACACCTGTCTCGAAATATCTTTCGGCAGCGAATTTGTCGCCCAGTTTAGCCTTGGTCAGGGCGAATCTTTCGAGAATACTCGGTGATTTCGAGTGATTGGGAACGATCATCCCGTAATAATGCGACGCCTCCTGGAATTTCCCCTGTTGCATGTAAATGGTGCTCAGGAGATCATAATAAATATTGGAGGCGGGGAAATTATCGGCATACGGCGCGAGCATTTTAAGGGCGCGGTCGTAATATTTCATCTCGATATATTTTTTGATAATTCCGGCTTTGAAATAATACGCCTGATCATTATCGACCGCCTCAAGCGTTTTATCAAAATAGACGGCGGCCGAATCGAACAGGCCCAGTTCCATATAGAAATTTCCTGCGGCTCTGCAGACAATATCTTCCAGGCTGTCGTTTTTAAGTAACTCGCCGACTATATCGACGGCTTCGCCGACATTAGCGGAATGCAGATCACAGCGGGCCTTTGCTATCATCAATACAGGATGAGTCGGCATATTGGCAAGGGCTTTGTCTATGCTTTCGTGGGCATCATCTATTTTTCCGGCGGCCAGAAATGAATTCATTTCTATCAGGGCGGCTTCATCCTCATCTCCCCCGGCATCGCGGTATAACGAGCTGAAGAAGTATGCCATTTCCGGGCGGTCGATATCGAGGCACATTTTGGCCATAAAACTGAGCGCCGGTTTGTAATTGGTGTTGTCCCTGATAATATCGTTGCAGGCATCGAGGGCCTCATAAATAAATCCCTCGTTATAATAATAGTAAACCATTCCGAACTGGGCATCGGGCGATTCGGGGTATTTCGAGGCGGCATTTTCGAAAATTTCAAGCGCCCTGGCTGTATTTCCCGCGCGAAATTCCCGAGTTCCTTTATCCAGTTGAGAAATACCGGCCTGATCGGGGCTGGTACAGGAGATCGACACGGCGAATAGAATCAATAAAACGAAAGACAACTTTTTCATAATCAAACCCTTAGCTAAATTTTTAAAAATGATCGGCACCTAAGATACAAATTTCATTCTTGTTAAGCAAATATTATGCTGAAATTCAAAAATATGTTGTTTTCCCGGTCTTTTCGGGTATATATTAATATATGTCAAATACTAAGCTGAGTTCGACAAATCTGATAAAAAAATATAAGCGGCGGGCGGTTGTCAATGGTGTCTCGGTCGAGGTAAACCCGGGTGAGGTGGTCGGTTTACTGGGGCCGAACGGGGCCGGAAAAACCACCACTTTTTATATGATAATCGGTTTTATTCGCCCGAACGCGGGACGCGTTTTTATCGGCGAGAAGGATATCACTTCGCTCCCGATGTATAAAAGAGCCCGTATGGGTATCGGTTACCTGGCGCAGGAAACCTCGGTATTCAGGAAATTGACGGTTGAGCAGAATATCCGGGCCATTCTTCAGATGCACCGGTTATCCCGCAAGGAGCAGTCGAAACGTCTCGAACAGCTCCTCGAACAACTTGATATCAAACACCTTAGGAAGCAAAAAGCGTATTCATTATCGGGTGGCGAGCGGCGCCGGGTGGAAATAACCCGTGTTCTGGTGACCGAGCCGCAGTTTATATTGCTGGATGAGCCGTTTGCCGGTATTGATCCTATTGCGGTGGAGGATATTCAGAAGATTATCTCCCGGCTCAATGAACAGGGTTTGGGAGTGCTAATAACCGATCATAATGTGAGAGAGACTTTGTCCATTTGTGATCGTGCGTATATAATGTGTGACGGAAAAATACTCAAATCGGGGACGTCTCAGTATCTGGCGGAGGATCCTGAGGCAAGGAAAATATACCTTGGTGAGAAATTTACATTAAATTGAGTTGATTTCTGAACAATATTGGTAAAATATATAGAGAGATGCAATTAGGCGGAAAGTGCTTCTAAATTAGACAGGGGTATGAACCGATATTATTACTGAAGACGCCGATGAAGGGTGTTATGGGTTAAACTGTTTTAAAACAATGGCTTACAAATGAAACTCGGTTTACAGTTAAAATTAAAGCAAACGCTGGCCCCCCAGCTTATTCAATCGTTGAAAATGCTTCAGATGCCTATCCTGAAGCTGGAACAAACACTGCGGCACGAGTTGTCGGTCAATCCGATGCTTGAGGAGATGGAACCGGATCTGTCCGACGAACAAAATGATTCATCGGATGAGATCGATCTCAAGGAGAAAGAAGACGATCTCGATCCCGAGCTTGACAAGATAGACTGGGAAAACTGGAATCATCAGGATTTCGATGAATTCAAGGTGAAAAGTATTGTGGCCGCCGAAGAAGAACCGTATGAGAGGGTTCCGACCAGCGAGAGGACTCTTTATGATCATCTGCGGGAGCAGCTTTCGTATCTCAAGCTTAACGAGGACGAAGAACTTATCGGCGAATATATAATCGGCAACATCTCCCCCAAGGGTTACCTTGTGGTTGGCGCGGATGAAATGGCCGAGGAGCTCGAGATACCGGTCGAGAAAATTGACAAAGTGCTTCAGTTGATCAAGCGCTTCGATCCGTCCGGGGTGGCCTCGCGCGATTTACGCGAATCGCTGATGGTTCAGCTTGAGGAGAAGGGTTACAAGGATTCGATTGCCTATCGGGTGGTCGATCAGCATGTCAACGAGCTTGACAGGAAATCGATTTTGCAGATTTCGCGTTCGATGGGTCTCCCGATCGAGAAGATTCAGCAGGCGATGGATCTGATCAAGACGCTCTCGCCCACTCCGACGCACGGCAGTTTTGAGGTCTCGGCCGCGCCCATTATACCCGATATGGTGGTTGACAAAGTTGGCGATGAGTATGTGATTTATCATAATGACCGCAACACGCCGCATTTACGAATAAATCCGGGGTACCGCAAGTTGCTCAAGAGCGGTGACAAGACTTCGAAGGATACCAAGAAATATGTTCGGGAGAAACTCGAACAGGCGCGCTGGCTGCTCAACTCGATCAATCAGCGGAGGACCACGATGATCCGGGTGATGGAATCTATTGTCGAGGAGCAGCAGGAGTTTTTCGAGAAGGGTCCGGCCTTTTTGCGGCCGTTGATCATGGAGGATATCGCGCGCAAGGTGGAAATGAATGTGGCCACGATCAGTCGTGTTTCAAATGGCAAGTATGTCCAGACTCCGCAAGGGGTTTACGAGATTAAATACTTTTTCAATTCGGGGATTGCCAACGAGGACGGGCGCGAGATGTCGAAGCGTCATGTCAAGACCCGGATAGAAGAGATAATCAAGGGTGAAGATCCACAGAAACCGTTGTCGGACCAGGAAATTTATCAGAGGCTTCATGAAGAGGGGATTAAACTGGCAAGGCGGACGGTCACCAAATATCGTGAAGAGCTTAAGATTCTGCCCGCTCGCTTCCGCAAGCGAAAGGCCTGAACGATTGGTAACATACTCGCTAAATAATATATGCCCGCCACTCGCAGGCGGAAGAATGGACTCGTATAACATAGGAGGCAGTTTTTCCAATGGATCGAAATCTAGCTTTGGAAATCGTTAGAGTGACGGAAGCTGCGGCGCTGGCAAGTGCCGAATGGGTCGGGCGTGGCGATGGTAAGGGGGCTGATCGGGCCGCTGTCGGCGCGATGCGCGAATGTCTCGAGGGAATTTCATTTAAGGGAACAGTTGTTATCGGCGAAGGGGAACGCGATGAAGCGCCGATGTTATATATTGGCGAACAGGTCGGTAACGGCGATTTGCCGGAGGTGGATATCGCCGTCGATCCCCTTGAATGTACCGACTCGGTTGCTTTCGGGCGGTCTAACGCCCTGGCGGTTATAGCGGTCGCTCCCAAGGGGCATCTGCTTCATGCTCCCGACACGTATATGGAAAAAATCGCGGCCGGTCCCGAGGCGGCCGAGGCAATCGATCTCGATCTCAGCCCTGAAGAAAATATCGGCCGCGTGGCCGAGTGTCTGGGGTTCAAAGCGAAGGAGATGACGGTTGTCATTCTCGACCGGGAACGTCATGAAAATCTTATCGAGCGCGTAAGGAAAACCGGGGCAAGAATCAACCTGATTTCCGACGGCGACGTCTCATCGGCTATCGCCGCCGCCATGCCGGAAACAGGTGTCAACCTGCTGATGGGTATCGGGGGAGCGCCCGAAGGGGTACTCGCCGCGGCGGCCCTGAGATGTATCGGGGGGGCGATGCAGGCAAGGCTGGTGCCTCGAAATCAGGAAGAACGCAAACGCGCCATAAAAATGGGGGTTGAAGATATTAACAAAGTTTTTGATTTGAAGGAACTGGCCCAGGGTGATGATATTATGTTTGCCGCCACCGGTGTCACCAACGGGGACCTTCTGCGGGGGGTTCTCTTTCGGAGAGACGGGGTAACGACATACTCCCTGGTGCTCAGGCAGAATTCCGGAACGAGGAGATTTATCGAATCGGACCATTATTTCAAAGAAGGCCACCCGGTCAGAATATTGGACCAATAGAAAGGAGTAGTGAAATGAATATCGAAATCACCGCAAGGCATTTTGACTTGACTCCCGAGTTGAAAGAGCATGTCGAAAACGAGGTCGCCGGGCTTACAAGGTACTTTGAAAATATTATTTCATCCGAAGTTATTCTCGACGTGGAAAAATACCGCCAATCGGCGGAAATAAAGGTGAAAGTTTATAAAGACGTTATAACCGGAAAAACCGATTCCAACGATATGTATGCCTCGATCGAAAAAGCGATCGATAAGGTAAAAGGTCAGTTGAAAAAGTACAAAAGCAAACTGAAGGAAAAACGTCCCGACGAAATCACCGAGACGGTTGAAAAGGCGACGCGTCCCGAGACCGATGTCGATGCGGTTGATATGTGATAAAAGTTCGAATTAGAATTATAAAGGGCTTCCGCTTCGGTGCGGGAGCCTTTTTTTATTTTTCAGCGGTAATATGACAATTCGAAACGGCTGAGACAGACATTGGCGCAAATATTGATATCATTGCTCCAGCCGTATATTTCTATGATAAGTTCATGACCGACCGGATCCATACCGGGAATATCGACATATCCTCCCGGGCTGAAAAAACCGGTCCCGGAAACGACCCCTTCGTCATAGACGGTTGTTCCATCGACCATATACCCCAGGGCAAGAGCCGCCTCGTATAAATCGACATCGAACGACCATTCGATTCTTTCGGCCTCGGCCGGGACAATGATCGGTGAGGCCATGGCGATTCTTCCGAAACCATACATTTCGCAGGAATTGTAATAGTAACAGCCGTTTTCGGGATCGACCGCCCAGCCTTTATAGAAATCATAATTTTGCAGATACCAATCGTCCGGATTTTCTATACCCTCGGAAAGAAAAAGCACTTCTTTGACCAGGCCTCGAAACTGCAGGGTGGTGTCGTTCACAATTTGAATTTTTATTGTATCCGAAAGAACATCATACCCGGGACTTCCGACATCCTCGATAGCGAACAACCGTTTGCCCGGCGGAACACCGTCGATGGAAAAATTGCCGGCGGCATCGCTGATTGCATTCAATATTGTCGGAGTACCGTCATCATTCAGGACGGTGATTTTTATATCTTCGAGCCCGTTCCCGTCATAAGCATCGATATTTCCCGACACCGTCCGGCACAGCCCCTCACATTCGACATAAATATCATGAGTCATGGATGTATCGATCGTCAAATCCTCGGTAAAATCGCTGCACCCGTTTTTGGAGACGGTAACATCCCGCACCCCCGGTGAAATATGTCTTATCTCGTAGGCACCGCGAAAACTGGAGGTATCGATAAGCTGTTCGACCATGACAATCGCTCCGGGGAGAGGTATTTCGGTGTCGGCATAATAAACATGGCCCGATAAGGTCTCCCCCTCGATCAGCGGGATCCAGATGTTGGTGTCGGTGGAGGAGTACTCATCCGAAACATCCAGCGTCACTTTCAAAAACATCCCCCCTTCCAGAATCGGGTTGACGACCAGTGTACACATGGAGGACAGTGAGTCCGAGAATTTTCCCGCCTGGGGATAAGTTGACCATATCAATTCGACGCTGTCGCCTTCGGGATCGGCAACATCGGCGATCAGGACGACCTCGGAGCCGGGATGCACCGATTCCGGGTCGCAGGTTATCGAATTGATTACGGGCGAACCGTTGTCGGGGCCGGAGCTGTTATCTGAGCAGTTTACAAAAAACAGCAACAGCAAAGCAGGAATCAACAGAATCAAACGGCGAGACCCGACAGTGCGGCGGCTTATATATACAAATAATCCAGCATTCATTTTACAGGAATATACGGTATAAAGAATGGAATGTCAAAGGTTCCGGCGGCACGAACAGGTATGATTTTTCGGCGCCGCCGGAATGTATGGATATCGAAAAAGAGTGTCGATTTAATTGTTTTTCCGTTTCTTTCACATTATATACCTCTTGCCGGCCCGTTTATTCGATGCAAAATTGATTTTCACACCAAAATTTCGCCTTCTTTTTGGATTGACATTACCGGCCCCGAAACGCAAATTGAGAGGCAAATAAGATATCAAATTTATGAGAGGTTCAGGATGTTTCTTAAAAAGATGATAATTTTCGGACTTTTATCGATAATACTGATTGTCTCCTGCGGAAAGGCCCCGGAGGGAGAGTTTTCGGCCGATATGGTGGTGAGCGATCCGGATATGACGGTGACCACGAAAATCTATGTGACCGACTCGCTCTACCGTATGGAGCAAAAGCAGGCCGACGAGACGGTGGTAATACTGGCCAATGAGAGAACCGGTTTTCTCCATGCCATGGTACCGTCGCGGAAGGAATATCTCGAACTCAACATCGACGACCCGGTCAGCCTGATGAACGATCCCTTTCAGGGTCTTAAATATGTCATAAGCATGGCCGAAAGCGACAGTCTCGGGCAGGATCTGATAAGCGGCTATAAATGTAACGGATACCTGTTGAAAAAAGACGATCAGGACTTAATCACCTACTGGGAATCGCCTAAACTCAATTTCCCTCTCAAAATAATAAATCATACGGCCAACAGTCTCACCCTTGTTTTGAAAAACATCAAGGAAGAGAAGATCGACCGGAAACTGCTGAAAATACCGGAAGGATACAGGAAAATGCCCGATCCCGCCGAAGTCGAGACCGGTATTCCAAAATGGGTGGACAAGGTCGATCTGGCGGAAATAATGACGCCGCCGTTCGAGATGGATCTGGCCGCGGCGGATATGGTCCGGGTCAGGGTGGTTGCCGGCAAGGCGGTCAAGGTACAGGGAGAGGGGACGGTCGATGCTTATGCCGCACTGACGGCGGTCCCGTTCAAAGACGGTTTGCCGATCAATAACCCGTCCGACTGGACGCTTAACCTGACGCAGTTCAGGACCGGCAGTTATACATTCGAGGAAACGCCCGGCGAGGCGGATGAAATAGTCGTCCGGGCCAGAGACGGCAGCGCCCGTATTAAAATCACACATATCGACATACCGGTCGGCGAGAAAATACCGGCAGACAAGGAATATCGCCGCGACATTATCCCGAACGACAAATTTTATGTCCGGCTGGTCAATGTCGGCGAGGGTGAATCGTCATGCATCATGACCTTTATGATGAACGGCAAGGAACTGCCGACCGATGTCATCGGCCCGGAAAGTTACCGCACTCTTGTATTCAAAGAGAAAAACGACGTCGAGATAAAAAAATATGCTCCCCCGGCTGATGAACTTGTGATCAGGGTTGTGAGCGGAGAAATTCTGGTCGTCGTCCGGCCGCTGGAGTAGAGGAAGCCGGGAGGGGGATAGTCCGATGGGGTTTATGGCGGTTGCCTATCCAGAAATAGAAAAAAAGGATTTCGACTGGATACAGTCGATCCGGAATGCGCATGATCCAAATTACGCCGTAATAGCGCCCCATTTCTCCCTTGTATTTCCCGTGACCAATATAGACAGCCGTGATTTTTGCCAACACTGCAACAAAATATGCGGTGCGATTCCGAAGATTGACTTTGTCATTGGGCGGGCGATAGTTCACCGGGATTGCGATGCGGACGACCGGTACGTTTTTTTTACCCCGGATGAAGGCAACAGCGAAATAATATTACTCCACGACCGGCTCTATACGGGGATACTCGAAAAGGAACTGAGATCGGATATTAAGTATATCCCGCATATAACGGTGGCGCGGACGGTGGATGAAAGTTTATGCAAACAACTGACGGATGCGACAAACCGCACCGGGATAAATATCACCGGGCGTATAACGGCGGTGGACATTATCTCGATTAAAGAAGATTGCGTGTTTTCAATAGCAAAAATCCCCCTGATGGGTGACTGACGAAGGATATATGATGGACAGGAGACTTATTCGGATATTTTTCGCGTCGATAATTATTATCTCCGGCGCGGTTGTGACGGTTATCGCCGGGTTTAATATTTACAGGCTGGCGCTGGGCCGGATAATATCTTATGAGGATCACAGCCTGATGTATCATATCGGTTACCTTATGGGTTCGACAATTATCATGTTCATCGGGTTGGGCTTTATCCTGATCGGAAATCGCCTGATACGAAAAAGCCGGCAGGGGGCGTTTCAAAGCAAAGAAGCTCTCGACAGCTATAAGAAAGCGCGTGTTGCTAAACCCTATGAATCGGCCTACCCCGATCCCCTTAAATTGAAAAAGGGCGAAAAACTTACGGCGGAGAAAAAAGAATCCGAATGGCGCGGCTGGCTGTGGTGTACCGACAGTAAGGGAATCAGCGGCTGGGTACCTGAGGTATATTTGCGGGTGGACGGCGACACGGCGGTGATGCTAAATGATTATGACGCCACCGAATTGACGGTTCGCCCGGGTGATCGACTGACTATACTAAAAGAAGAGGGGGGCTGGTATTTGTGTCTCGATGCCGACGGCCGCAGGGGCTGGGTACCGATGGAAAATGTCGAGCTGATTTGAAGCGGCAAAAATAATCCAAATAAAATATTTAAAAAAGGCCCGGAATTCGATAACACCGGGCCGGTTTTTTTGATTTCAGTCAGATCATAACTGGCAGGGCCAGAGAATCGGGCAGGTCGGTGGATCACCATCCTTGTAAAGGAATGTAATCAGCGATGTTATGTCGAGAATATTTATGGCGCAGTTATTATCGACATCGGCCGCCCTGGGATCGCCCGGCATATCGCCGTCTTTATACAGATAACTGATAAGAGCGGTTATATCGAGAATATTGACAGATCCGCTTCCATCGACATCACCGCAGGAAAAGTCGTAAACCACTGTCAACTGGCCGTCATAGATACAGACATAATCCCAATCCAAACGTGGGGACAAAACCGTATCGCAGCACCAGATCGAATCGACATCGGGGCCGTCGCACGGCACCCGTATCATCGGGTCGCAGGGCGGATCGCCGCCATCCTCGCAGGCGTAACACCGCTCCTGCAGAACGGTGTCGATGACAAGGCCTATGAAGGTCCCGTTGGGATCGGAGAATCCGAAGTTATCGAGATTGTCGGCGGCAACATGGATGCCGACCGATCGGTCTTCCTGCTCTTCCGGTATTTCATAAATATTGGCATACAGTTTGATCAATGGCAAATCGCTGTTTTGAGGGCCGATTCCGGGTGTATATGGCGGCGGGATATCATTGGCCACTCCGATAATTTGCATATCATGCCCCGTACCGACAATCGAATTCGCCAGAACATAATCCCACCCCGAAATAAGGGTCCCGGCGGTGTCGAAGGCGCCCGAAATTATATATTCCGTGTCTATGGTTGACCAGTCATAATCGGAGCCGTAGTAAAGCACCGAATCGGTGATATCATTCGAATCGACACAGGTCGTAACAACCCATTCGAGACAGCGCCAGTATGCGGTGTCCACATCGATCGTCGTATCCATGGCGAATTCCATGATATCGGGTCGGTCGAGAATCAGCCATAATTCGAACGCGGCCACGGAATCGGCGTGATTTTGCATATACACCGACACGACCGCATTCGTCTGACCCGAATACGCCGCCGTATCGCGGATTTCGATCTCGAGTTGACAGGATTGGGCCGCCAACGGTACCGCGAAGATTACTGCCGTCAGTAACAGAGCCGAGAGAAACGGAAACATTGTCTTAATGACATTTCGAGACATGCCGGAAATACTCATAGCCTGTCCTCCGTTTTTAAGAATTGATAATTTTATGTATCGGTCCGTTAGCAGTATATAATTAAATATATTATTATATCCTTTTTTGTCAAGGAGTTTCGAGCTTTTAAGATTGACATGGGCGCTCAAATTGTTACCATTGTATCAAAATAAAAAGCGCCATGATTGAAGGGGAATCGATATGAAAATCAGTGTTGTCAATATTCTTATATGTCTTGCCCTGAGCCTTTTGGTTTCATGCAGCAAAGAAATGCCCAAAACAATCGATCTGGGAACGGTCGAAGACGGCATCTACAGCAATAAATATTTCGATTTCTCTCTCGATCTCTCCGACGGCTGGCAGGTTCAGGAAAACCAGACGATGAAACTGGCGCAAAGCATGGGCAAGAAGATAATTTCGGGCGACGACAAAAATCTCGAGGCGGCGCTCGACCTGTCCACGCTTACTACCGTTAATCTTCTCCTGGCCACAAAACACCCGTTTGGAACGCAGGTCGCATTTAATCCCAATATTGCCGCGGTGGCCGAAAAAATAGACCCGCTCTCGGGCCAGTTATCGGGGCGGGAGTATCTCACCGGCGCCCGTAAAATAATGGAAATGAGCAAGATCGAGACCGCGTTTGACGATGAAATCAGCAGTGTCAATCTTGGCGGGGTCGATTTCGATGTTATGACGGTTGGGATGAAATACCAGAACAGATCATTGACCCAGAAATATTATGCCGCCATCATGCGCGAGTATGCGCTTGCGCTTATTATCTCATATACCACCGATGAGGAATTGCGATCGCTGGAGGAGCTTCTGGGGACGATGAAATTCAACTGATGTCGCCGGCGCCCGTTTTTTTTCGGCCGTATATCGTTATGGCGAAACAATTATACCTGTCCTTCGTTTAGTTTAAAAACATAAAATCAAAAAATAAGAGCGATACGATGATACCTGAGATTGCGAAAATATACAGCGATAAAATTCGGGACGAGATGTTGCGGCGTTTCGGAACGGGACCGGACAGGGTTCGGGAACTGGATGGTTTCGAAAGTTATGTTTATGTCATCCCGTTCAACGGCCGGGAGGTTATACTCAAGGTCACCCACAGCATGCGCCGAACGGTCGATTATATCATGGGTGAAATCGATTTTGTCGGATATCTGGCGGGTAACGGTGTTCCCGTGCCGCGGCCGGTCGAATCAATTGACGGCAACCCGGTCGAGGTTTTGCATAATGACGACGGTTCGTATTTTCTGGCCTATGCTTTCGAGAAATTCGACGGGATCGAACCCAAATATGAAAACAGGAATGTCTGGAAAGGATCGTTGTTCGAAAAATGGGGACGGCTGGCCGGGAGAATGAACACTCTCGCCAAAGAATACAGGGTTGCAAAATGGTCATACAAGCGTCAGCAGTGGTATGAAGACGATGTTTTGAAATTCGAAAAATATATTCCGGCGTCCCAGGCGGTCGTAATAGACAAGTGCAATGCCATGCTGGAAAAACTCAAGACTCTTCCCCGCGACGGTGAAACCTACGGTCTCATACACGGCGACATGCACCAGGGGAATTTTCTGGTCGATAACGGCCGGATCAGGCTGTTCGATTTCGATGACTGCGAGTATCATTATTATGTCAACGAAATCGCCGTCTCGCTGTATTACGCCACGCCGCCGAAGCGGATATGCGACGACCAGAACGCCTTTGCAAAGAAATTTATGCGACGTTTTTTAAAGGGGTATCGTGACGAGTGTACGCTCGATCCCGAATGGCTGGCGCATATTCCCGATTTTCTGAAATTCCGCGATATGCTTCTTCACTCGGTTTTGTGCCAGGCATTTATCGGGGAAAATTTGACTGATAAATGGCGGGAGAGTATGAAACGAAGAGAACATAATATCGCCAACGACATCCCGGTCCTGAATATCGATTTCATTCAAGAATTTCATAAGCTCCTCTGAAATTGAAATCATACCTTGACAGCCGTAGTTATATTCCATTATTTTTATGTCGTTGGAAATCATCTAAAAAAACATCTGGTCTTGAGAAAGACATCCGGGGCATACATCAACCAGAATCAGAGTGAATCTATTTTATCAGGTATAATTCAAATTATGCCCGATAAACAACATACGCAAAGACACATAGCAATAGGGAGGTCGGAAATGGGATCATTTTTGGCTATTTCGTTATGGGTTGCCCTGGCAACGGTCATTCCGGGTTTAGTTACACTGGCTGTTTTATATGGAGCTTATATTATAATTAATCCGGAATTTTTAAAGCCATGGGTGAATCTGCTGCCCACAACCAGTGATCTGTTCTGGACCGCCCTGGCAATTACAACAATGATTTTGACGCAGGCCTTTGGAATACTACTGGAGAATGTACTTGTCAGATTAAAATTGCTTGGGCCAAGAAGAATGAAAATCGAGATAAAGCCGGGTATAGATCCACGCGGCGGAACCAATATCAAAATCGATCCCTATGACGAATATGAAGGGATATACATACTTTTGGCAGAGCTGGAGGAAAACGATGACGCGCAGGGACATTTGAAAAGGTGCCTTGCCCAGTTCTTTTTAACCAACAACACTCTGGTCGCATTTTTGGCCGGAATTCTGGCAACAATAATTCTTACCATTTCTGCAACCGACTCTTTAATGATGATTAAAGGTTGCGTCTATTTCTGGATATTATTTATTTTTCTGATGGTCTCGTTCAAGGTTGCCAAGGTGAGATTTAAGGTCATGTCAAAGACACTGTGGGCGGCTCGAAGGAGACGCCTTCCCGTGGATGGAAAATCGAAAAGCGACGACATCCACGATGTATATTATATTCATCAATAGGATTCATCTCATGATATATTTTATCGGCAGGATTCAGGATTATTGTCCCACCTCCTCGCGGAAGCGTTCGGCCTGTGTCCGATAAAAAATATCATCCGGATTTTGATCGATGGCCAGAGATATCATTTTGATCGCCTCTTCCCTGTCTCCTCTTGCGAAACATATCTCGGCCACCGTGTTAAGGACCTTGGCGCGGTATTTCCCCGGATAAACCATATCGATCGTACGACGGGCGTGGATCTCGGCCTCCTCGAGATTTATCTCCCGATCCAGGCACCATTTGGCGAAAGAATAAAATTTATCCCGCTGATCGCCCCAGTTTTCGCCCATGCTCGTCTTTTTTATTTCGAGACAGAGAGCGGTGTCCGTTTTGATATACAGGGCATAATCGGCGCGTAAATTGTCATGTTTGCTTTTGTAACGGCTATCGCCGGCGGTGGCATCGAGACCGGCCTGCAAATATTTGCTTATGCGGCTTGATTGCCCCAGTTTATTCGCCAGCCGCGCCATCATCTGCGCCGTTTTGACGGTGTTGTTCACATTTTTTTTCGGATTGGCAATAACGGCGTCGGCCGCCGGAAGCACCGAATCGAACGGGAGTTTATCTGTCCAGGCGGCGTTGGCGGAATTTTTAAAAATATCGAAGCTGAAATCATACGCCTTGATTTTTTTGAGTTTTTCCGCCCGGCGGAAATATTCTATTGCTTTCAGATTCTCATAGATATCGGTGTAATAGCGCGCGAGAATCACGGCATCGTCGAAATTGGGATTACTTTCCATTCTCGTTTCGCGCGTGCTGATTGTGGTCAGGTCCCTGAGCTTTTGCCTGAGAGTGTTGACGAAACTTTTGGCGCCGCCGGTGTAGCCTGTCCAGCGGGCGATAATGTCGCCGTTTTTGTCGGTCAGGATATAAACCGGGTAAGTCGAGCCGACCCGGTATTCTTCTTTAAGCTTCTCCCCCGCTTCGGTGGTAACATTGAGCGGCAGATGCACCAGCGCCTCGAACGCCTCGATTATAATATGCTCCGTTTCCGCCTCACGGGCGGCCTGATTACAGAATTCTCAGTCGGTGTGGACGAACTCCATCAGGATCGGCTTGCCGCTTTGCGCCGATAATATTCTGGCCTCATCGAACGACTCGGCCTGCCCGGCCGATACGGTCGAGATGCAACACAAAGCGAGCAGTATCGTCGTTATCAGAAAATATTTCATATATATTTTTACAAACGGGTGAATGTTCGCGTTCGGTGTATTATAACAATAAATTCGGTTGAATTCAAGAGGCAACCATCGGTGTTTTTTAAGACTTGATATAAGTATTTCAATGTTACATATTTCATATATGCCGGATCACAAAAGCATCGCTCAAACGACCCAAAACGAGGCCGATGACAGAAAACGGCAGGTGCAGAGAGTCACCGTCTGGGGACTTCTGGTCAACCTGGCACTATCGGCAATCAAATTCGTTTTCGGTTTTCTTGGATCGAGCCAGGCGCTGGTGGCTGATGGTGTCCACAGTTTGTCCGACTCGACCACCGATATCGCCATCATTGTCGGCGCGCGGTTCTGGACCCGGCCGGCCGACGAGGATCATCCTCACGGTCACGGCCGGATCGAGACGATGATCACTTTCTTCATCGGTATGGCGCTGGCGGCGGTCGGGATTTTGATCGCCTATCGTGCGATTCATACGATCGGTATGGATCACCGGAGTACTCCGGGCTGGGCGGTTTTTGCGGCGGCCTGTATTTCCCTTGTCTCCAAGGAAATGATGTATCGCTGGACGATGTTTGTCGGGAGGCGGGTAAAATCATCGGCGCTGATGGCCAATGCCTGGCATCACCGCTCCGACGGATTCAGTTCGCTGCCGGTGGCGGTGGCTGTCCTGGGTACCAAATTGAGGCCGGAGTGGGCCTTTCTCGACCATATCGCGGCGATTATCGTGGCGGTGCTGATTATGCAGGCGGCCTGGCACATATTATGGCCGGCTCTCAAACAATTGGCCGACACCGCCGCGACCAGGGACGAGCAGAATCAGCTTTGCCGGCTGGTGCGGACGACCGAGGGGGTTCTCGATGTCCATGCCCTAAGGACGCGCCATGTGGGGCCCGGTCTGGAGGTCGATTTGCATGTTCTGGTCGATCCCGAACTGACTGTCGCTAAAGGTCATGATATCGCGGGCATGGTCAAACGCAAACTTCTCGCGGACGGTCCCGATGTGGTCGATGTGCTGGTTCATATCGAGCCTTATGAGTCCGAGTTCAAAAAGGGGCAGGATAATTCCTGCTCATAGGGCTCTCCGGCGCTTCAAACAGGCCCAATTTGCGGTTTTTCACTTCAGACACTTGAAAATAATCGTATAATTTCGCATATTCACCGCAATATTTGTACACAACAAGCGGAAAGGATTGTTATGACTACCGAAACCAGGCCCGTATCAGGGGCTATCCCGCAGCGGGATGATATCGAAGAAAAATATAAATGGAACCTGGCCGATATTTATAAAACCGAGGCCGACTGGGAGGCCGACACTAACAAGGCGAAAGAGCTGATCGGCAAAGCCGGTGATTTTACCGGTAAACTGGCCGACTCGCCGCAGTTGCTGTTCGACTGTCTCGAGACGAAATCGTCGCTGGGACTGATCTGCTCCAACCTGTACCAGTTTGCCAAATTGAACCAGGATCTCGACAACCGTGTCTCGAAATACCAGGCGATGACCGAGCAGGCGGCCATGCTTTCGTCGCAGGCCAACGCCGCCTATTCTTTCGTGGAACCGGAGCTTCTCAAAATCGACGACGACAAGCTGACGAAGCTGGCCGGAAAATTTCCCAAAACCGATATTTACGATTTTTATATCAAAGAACTGATCCGCTCGCGCAAACATATCCGCTCGACCGAGGTGGAGGAACTCCTGGCGCAGTCGCAGGTTGTTACGCGCGGTCCGGCCAATGCTTTCACGATGCTCGATGACGCCGATATTAAGTATCCGACGATCAAAGACGAGGACGGCAACGAGGTGCAACTGACCAAGCAGCGTTTCGCCAAATACATGGAATCGGGAATTCAGGATATTCGCAAAGCGGCCAACGACGGTTTGATCTCGGCCTATAAAGAGCATATCAACACAATCGGTGCGACGTTGTCGTCAGCGGTCAACAACGATGTGTTCTATTCCCGGGCGCGGCATCATGAGAGTTGTCTGCATGCGGCGCTCGATGAAAACAATATCCCTGTTTCGGTTTATCATGCCTTGATCGAAAATACCGAGGCCGACCTGGGCGCGTTCCACAAATGGATGGGTTTACGGAAAAAGATTCTCAAACTCGACACGCTGTATCCCTATGATATTTACTGCCCGCTTTTCCCTGACCAGAATTACGAGGTTAAGTATGACGACGCCGTCAGCCAGGTGCTGGAAGCGGTGGCGCCTCTCGGCGAACAATATGTCGCCACCATGAAGCATGGTTTCGACAATCGCTGGGTGGATGTTTTCGAGACCGAGGGCAAAGGAAGCGGCGCCTACAGCTGGGGCAACTATTCGGCGCACCCGTATGTCCTGATGAACTACAACGCCACGGTCGACAATATGTTTACGCTGGGTCATGAGATGGGCCACTGCCTGCACAGCTTCATGTCCAACAAAAAACAGCCGTTTCCCAAATCGCAGTATTCGATTTTTGTCGCGGAAGTGGCCTCAACACTCAATGAGGGTCTGTTGCTGAATTACCTTCTGGCCAGAGTGACCGATCCGAGACAGAAACTTTTCCTTCTCAACCGGCACATCGACAACACCCTCGGGACATTTTTCCACCAGGTGCTGTATGCTCATTTCGAGTTGATGATCCACCAGAAAGTGGAAAACGGCGAGGCTCTTTCGCCGGATACCATGAACAAGATGTGGGAAGATTTGACGAAGAAATTCTACGGGCCGGAACTGACCGTGGACGAATACGCGCAGTATAAATGGGCGCGGATTCCGCATTTCTACCGCGGTTTCTATGTTTTCCAGTATGCCACTTCTTATGCAGCTTCGCAGGCGATACTGGGTAAATTCATGAGCGGCGAGGAAGGTATTATCGAGAAATATCTCGGACTGCTTTCTTCGGGCGGCAGCGATTACCCGATCAATCAGCTCAAGAGCTGCGGGGTCGATATGACCACGCCGGAGCCGGTCAAGGCAACATTGAAGTTGTTTGCCGAGCAGGTTGACCAGGTCGAAAAGCTGGCCTGACAACCGCGCCGGATATCGATGATATAACATCAGGGCCGACAGAAATGTCGGCCTTTTTTATTTTATCGGGAAGATTTGCCCAACCTGACTGTATTTCAAACAAAGACAAACATTTTCGAATCGGGAGGTCTTTGTTATGTCAGGCAAAAAAGTAACAGTTATGATGATGGCGATAATGATGCTGATGACATCAATATCTTATGCCTCAACCGCCGAAAAAACCGATGCACCCATAAAATATGTCACCGTCTTTCCCGACCGGGCGCAGATTACACGAACCGCCGATCTTAATCTGTCAGCCGGCAAACATACTATTCTTATCGAAAATCTGCCGATTATTCTCGATGCCGGTTCATTCAGGACCTCGGCCGCGGGCATCGACGGTATCACATTGCTCGGCCTGGACTACGGGATTGAATCGCATCTTGAAGATCCCAATGAAAAGGCGGCCGAAATCGAAAGACGCATCAAAAAGCTGGAAAATGACGACCGTCAATCGATCAACGACCGGATGGAATCATTCGTATTTCAGAAAGATTTTTTGATTTCCATCAAAGAAGAATCGGGCCGCGACATTGCCGATCAGTTGCAGACGCTCGATCTCGATGTGACGCAGTGGAAAGAGGCATATCTTTTTGTCGGCAAGGCATTGCGCGAGGTGAGCGATTCCATCAGGCTGGCATCGGCCGAACTCGAGGATGTCGAAAATCTTATCCGGTTTCTCCGCGAAGAAATGAATATGACTCACGTGGCGCAACAGAGGCAAAGTTATAGTGTCGAAATCGGTCTTATGCTCGAGAAAGCCGGCCCGGTAAGTGTCGATTTGAGATACATGATCGGTAACGCCGCCTGGAAACCGCTTTATGACGCCCGTCTGCATGATAAAGACGATAATGTGGAATTGAGCTATTTTGCCGAGGTTGTCCAGTGTACAGGCGAGGATTGGAATGATGTTGATCTGACTCTCTCGACCGCGATGCCCTCGTTCGGTGCCGGCCCCGGCGAATTCAAATCATGGTTGTTATCCATTTCCGAACCGCCGGTTATTCGTGGTGGTCGAGCCGGTGAGGTTTCATATATTATAGGTGAAACAAGTATTGGTGATCCTCTGGGTGGCTACGGCCTGCTGGACCTTGGTTTGACTCTGAAGTCCAAGCGTTTGAAAGCCGAAATAGCGCGAAACCATCTTAATACGACTTTCCACATTAAAACACCCGAGACCGTTCTTTCCGGCGAAAAAGCGGTTAAGACACATATCTCGACTTTTGAGCTGAAAAGCACCATGGGGACTATAAGCCGGCCGAAGAACACGGAAACCGCTTTCAGGCTGGTGTCTATCATCAATCAGGATGAGGCGCCGCTGATGCCGGGCCAAGTCTCGATATTTGCCGGTACCGATTATCTTGGTAAGGCAAATATTCGTGATCTGATCGTACCGGGCCGGCAATTCAAACTGCCGTTCGGTAAAGACAACAATATCGAAATCGAGCGGGAAATTATCGAAGAAAAAAAGAGTGACAAAGACGATAAATGGCGGATCGAAAAAACGATCAAAATTACCCTGACCAATAACGGCAAAAAGGCGCGGCAGGTGACGGTCGAGGAGGCGTTCCCGGTCAGTCAGGATAACCGGATTAAGGTCAAAATGCAGGATGTTTTGCCGGAATCTTACTCGATCGACGAAAAAGGCAAGGCGGTCTGGATTGTCGGATTGAATCCGGGCAAGAAGAAAGAAATAATGATACCGTATCGTATCGAGTATCCGAAAGATGCAAGAGTCTCCGGACTCTGATTGTTTCCCTCCTGTTTCGGTTAAAGGAAGGGCCGGGAGCACGATGCTTCCGGCCCTTGATTTTGCAACAGGATTTTTTATAATATACAAGGCAACCCTTGTTTGTCAATATAACGGGCAGATAATATTTTTGACATTGACAAATGATATAAACCTGCTATTATCCGTTGTAGTCGATATTATGGGCCTTTCTTGTTGTAAAAATTTCAATGGTGGAGGTTCCAGAAGATGAAACCGGACGAAATGGCGGTTTTTGCCGGAAGCGGCAGTAAAAAACTTACCGATAAAATCTGCAAGTATCTTGGAATCGGCGCGGGGAAAAACGAGGCTATTCATTTTTCCGAGGGTAACACCTTTGTCCGCATTCTCGAAAATGTCCGCGGGCGGCGGGTATATATAGTCCAGTCCACCGTTTTTCCATCCAACGATAATTTTATGGAATTGCTTTTCTGGATCGATGCTTTCAAGCGCTCCAGCGCCGACACGGTGACGGCGGTAATACCGTATTTCAGCTATGCCAAGGGCGACAAGAAGGATGAGCCGAGGGTATCGATCCGGGCGCGGGTTTGCGCCGACGCCATCGAGGCGGCCGGGGCGGATCGGGTGGTGACGATGGATCTCCATGCGCCGCAGATTCAGGGTTTTTTCCGGGTTCCGGTGGATAATCTATATGCCCTGCCCGCATTGTGCGACAGAATCGAAGCCGAAAAACTGGAAAACGGTATTATTGTCTCGCCCGACACCGGCTACGCCCACATGGCCCGCCAGTACGCTTCGCGGCTGGGGGTTTCGGTGGCCATCGCCGACAAGGAACGGGTGGCGCATGACGAAAAAGCGGAGGTGCTGGAGATTATCGGAGATGTGGCGGGCAAGACAGCCATCCTTGTCGATGACTTCACCATATCCGGGCGGACTTTGATCGAGGCGGCCGAAAAGCTGATCGAGCGGGGCGCGACGGCGGTTTATGCCGCTGTGGCCCATGGTGTTCTGGCCGACGGTTCGGTGGCTCGTATCAGCGAGTCGCCGATCAGGAAGCTGTTTATCACCGACTCGGTCGAAAATCAGCCGGAAAGTTTCAACGACAAAATCGAAGTCGTCTCGGTGGCACATCTATTCGGTGAGGCGATCAAGCGGATTCACAACCGCGAGAGTATCAGCGCCATGTTTCCGCAATAATAGCGCAACTTTTGTCTTGACATTTGCGTAATAAAAGACAAATTTGGTTAACAAGGAGCTTATTTTTCTTCAACTTTAAGCGCAGGAGGCGTGATATGATTATGCATAAAATTTTTCGATATATTGCTTCGCGCCTCGCCTGCTGTTGAAGCTTCGGTATTTTGAGAATATAAAATATGTTTGCCTGAATCAAAGGGCGGCACATTAATTCTAAAAAGCCGTGGGCGCGTTTGCCGTCCGCGGTTTCTTTTTACCCATTAATTATTTCAACCGCGGATATAACTGAAAATTCTGAAAGGAGACTGTTTTATGCCGGAAGTGGAAAAAATAAACCGGGTCATGTTAAAATCTCACGGAGAATTGCAATAATTTATTATATATATCAAGGCAATTCTTCGACGGGAAACGATTATTGTAATTTTATTATGAGGAATTGTTGAGATGGATTTAACATCGTTGGGATGGAACGATAAATTCGAAAATCATTTTGAAGAATATAAAAAAAGCGGCCTGGTTCCGGCCCGGGTGGGGCTGGAGCAGAAGGACCGCTATCAGCTTTTCGGCGAATTCGGCGAATACTCGGCGCAGGTGTCGGGTCGGATGCGGCATATTTCGATAAGCCGCGCCGATTTTCCGGCGGTCGGCGACTGGGTGGCGGTGAGCGCCCGTGATGATGAGAAAACAGCCACCATTCACGCTGTATTGCCGCGCCGGAGCGCTTTTTCCCGAACGGCGGTGCTGGGCGGGAACAGAACCGACGAGCAGGTGATGGCGGCCAATATCGACACCGTCTTTCTGGTCACCGGACTCGATATCGATTATAATCTTCGTCGGATCGAGCGGTATCTCAGTATCGTCTGGGACAGCGGCGCCTCGCCGGTGATTATACTGAACAAGGCGGATTTGTGCGATGATGTGGAGAAGCGGCTGGAGGATGTTGAAAACTCGGCGATGGGCGTCCCGATCCACGCCGTCAGCGCCATCGGCAACGACGGATTGGATCGTGTCGGCGAACATATCCGCCCCGGAAAAACGACTGTCTTTCTGGGATCGTCGGGTGTCGGCAAGACGACGATTATCAACGGCCTGATCGGCGGGGAACGTCTCAGAACCGGTTCGGTGCGCGAATATGACGGTAAGGGGCGGCACACCACCACTTCGCGGCAGATGCTTCTTCTCCCCGGCGGCGGGATAGTTATCGACACGCCGGGGTTACGGGAGATACAGGCGTGGAGCGACAGCGATGGTGTCGAACGGACTTTCGAGGATATCGAGGAGCTGGCCGATTCCTGTCGTTTCCGTGACTGCACGCATCAGAACGAGCCGGGTTGCGCCGTGCGCGAGGCGGTGAAAAGCGGCCGTCTCGATAATGGGCGGCTCAAGAGTTATTTCAAGCTGAAAAAAGAGATCAAATACATGTCCATCAGAAAGGACCAGCGGGCCCGTATCGAGGAATCACGCAAGTGGAAGAAAATTGCGCTCGCCCGGCGGAAATTAAACAACCTGGACAAAAGAAGAAAGGGACAATGAGATGGAGCCGGAAGTTGCGGGCTCATTCAGCGATGACATATTAAAGGAAACAACGTCGAAATACGGCATCGCTCACGGCCATTTGAAACTCATCGCCGACTCGGAAAGCTGGGTTTATGAGTTCGAGAAAACGGGGCGATGGTATATACTCAAGTTATATCATGACTCACACCGGTCAATACGACAGATCGAGGGCGAACTGGACTGGATCGGCTTTCTTACGGCGAATAATTTTCCGGCGGCGCGACCGATCGCGTCGCCGGGCGGTAATTATATCGAGGTCATAAAAGGTAACCACTGCCGGTTCTATACGGTGGTGTTCGAAAAAGCGAGCGGCCGCCCTGTGGAGTCCACCGACTGGACCGATGATTTTATCGGGCACTGGGGGGAAATAACCGGGCGCATGCACGCTCTTGCGAAACGGTACCGACCGCGGGATGAGTCGATACGGCGACCGGAATGGTATAAGGAATACAATATCACCGCCGCCGATATTCTGGTCGATGACCACCCGCTGATTCTGGAGAAACATAAGATACTCACCGAATATCTGCGCACTCTCCCCTCGGATAATGATTCTTACGGTCTGATTCATTCCGATTTCGAGGACGAAAACATGTTTATCGATAACGGGAGTGTTACTGTTTTCGATTTCGATGAGTGCCAGTACAACTGGTTCATCTATGATATAGCGGTTATACTCCGGGAATCGACGTGGCGGTTGCCGGCCTGCAAGCAGGCCGACGATCCCTGTTCGGAGCGTTTCCTGAAGATATTCATGCAGGGTTACAACCGGGAAAACCGTCTCGATCCATTCTGGATGGAGCAGTTGCCGTATTTTCTGAGGTTGCGAGAGACGGCCATCTTTGTGTATGCATTCGGGAAATGCGATGTGAGCGGGTGGAGTGTCGGTGACCGCAAGGCGCTCAAAATTATGAAGCGCCGTATCGAAAACGAGGTCCCCTGCCCTGTTATCAAAGATATGAAAAAACTAATCGAACAAATATCACATTCAATGGGATGATAACATGAAAAACGAGGAGAATCTCAAACGAGTCAGATTTCTCGAAAACAAGCGCCTGTTCATTACGCCGACGTCGATCGATGATTTCGATGATCATTACCGGTGGGACCACGATCGTGAAATAATCTATCTCGACGATGAGTATTTCAGGGCCAAACCGTACGGCAAGGCGAAAGAGGCTTTCGAGAAAAAAATCAACAGCGACAAAATCATGGCCTTCACCATTATAATCAAAGAGACGGGTGAGAACGCCGGGCTGGTTGAGCTGTATGATATCAATAATTACGAAAGAAAATGTTTCTGGGGGATCATTCTCGACAAGAAATTCTGGAAACAGGGTTACGGCACCGGGGCGGCGCATCTTATTATCGAATATGTTTTCGAGGATCTCGGTTTCCGAAGGCTTAAATCATACACGCACAGCGGCAACCCGGTCTCGATGCATTTTCAGGAAAAACTCGGTTTTATCAAAGAGGCGGTTTTCAGAAAAGAATATTTCTTCAACAGCCGGTATGTCGATCGCATCGACTATGCTATGCTGCGCGAGGAATACGAGAATAAATACAGAAACAAGTAATTAACGAGAGGTTCACCGTAATGAATTCGCAGTCGGGCCGCATCCCGCCTCTGACCACCATAAAATAAAAAGACACCGACACAGGGATAAAAAAACGGCCGATCATAATGATCGGCCGTTTTGGTTTTTCGAATATATATCCCGTCGGGATCAGTTCTCCGCCATCGCTTTCGATGGAACCAGATCGATATATGTGTCGCCGTCGCCGTCATCGACGAACACCCTTACTGCCAAAGGATAAGCGTCAAGATCGTCGAGAGTGCCATGAACGACTATTGTATATATACTTCCGTTATTGACATTGACATTCTCGAACGTCGCTACCGGCGTCGTGGAACCGGTCGCGGTTATCACCAGCGTGAACGGGAAGCCGCCGATAAAGTCGGATTCGTTGTATGCTGTTATATCCTTGAAGGCAATGTTTTCGAATACCGGTGTGCCGGCCGCGCTGAACAGTTTCAGATCTACCGCGGGAGCATCGGGCGAGGCATGCACCAGACGCATTTTGGCGACGTTCGGATTCGGTGTCCGGTCGTCTTCCGTTTGAACCGCTGTGATCATGGCAAACTCGTCGACCGCGAAAGCGGTGTATTCATTACCACGGACATAAGTCAGGTCGACATCGACAACCACCGGGACGGTCAATCCGGCCGGTGTAACCTGAATATTTCTCGTTCCGGCGTCAATATCGGTGTAACCGGTGACGCCTCCATAAGGAAGCATCGAATACGCAACTGCTCCGTCGATCCAGACATCGACATCAGGTGCATCATAACTGGTATGAATCATACGGACCTTGGCGGTCAGGGGCACGGAAACCAGATCGACATAGGTGTTGCCGTCGTCGTTATCGATAAAGACCCGGACACCAAACGGGTAGGCGTCGCCGTCATCGAGAGTTCCGTGGGCAACAACCGTATAGACGGTGTTGTTGGTGAGCGTAACCGGCTCGAAAGCGAATACCTCGTTGGTATCGCCGGCGGCTGTGACGACAAAGGAATAGCTTCCGCCTGTCACCTCGGCATACGAGGTGATGTCTTTGAAAGCGGTATTGCCGAAGACAACCGAACCGCCGCCGGTGTTGGTCCGTATATCGACCGCGGGGGCGTCGGGTGAAGCGTGCACGAAGCGAACCTTGGCCGCCGAAGGAACCGGTGCCCGCAGATCGACATCATAAACGGCATCGATAAGAGCCACCTCATCGACCGCGAAAATGGTGTAATCGACATCACCGCCAAGAGTCAGGGTTACATCGATAACCGAGGTTCCACTGCCGGTCGGGTTAACCGTAATGTTCCGGGTTCCCGCCGAATAGTCGACATAGCCGCTGCTGAGACCATAGGCCAGATCCTGATACAGCGTATCGTCATCAACGAAAATATCGACATTGGGGGCATCGTAGCTGGTGTGAATCACACGAAGATTGGCCTCGGCGGTAATCAGATCGGTGTATGAATCCCCCGTCCCGGTATCATCGAAAACACGAATGATGGGATCGACGGCATCGGCTTCGTCGAAAGTACCGTAGGCGACAATGGTATAAACACCGCCCGCCTCAAGGTCGATCAATTCGAAGACGACGAGTTCATCGGTACTTCCGGCTTCGGTAACGACAAAACTGTATGCATCGGGCACCACGCTGATATAATCGGTGATGTCCTTAAAGACTTTGTTTCCGAATATGGCGGGATTTGCCCCGCTGCCGGCCTTTATATCCACCGCCGGAGCATCCGGGATGGCATGGATAAACCTGACTTTCGCAGAAGAGGGATCGGGCGTGCGGTCATCGACAACATAAAGAGCGTCGATCAGGGCCAGTTCATCCACCGCCAGTATGGTGTACTCGAAGTTTTTCTGTAACATCAAATCGATATCGATAACTTCCGGAACGGCCGCGCCGGCCGGTGTTACGACGATATTTCGAAGACCGGAATTGACCTCGGTATATGCTGAGGCCTGACCGAAATTAAGGGCCGCTATTTCGACGACATCGTCAAGTCTGACATCGACGGCGGAAGCATCATAGCTGGTATGAATAACCCTGATATTCGATTTCGCCGGGATAGCCGAAAGATCGACATAGTTGATACCGTCGCCATTGTCGATAAAGACGCGGACGCCGAAGGGATAGCTGTCGAGCGTATCCAGTGTTCCATGAGCCACGACGGTATAAATATTACCGTCGACAAGCGTAACCGGCTCGAATATGTAGAGATCTTCGGTTGCCGAGGCCGCGGTGACAACAAAGGTCAGATCGCCGTCGGCGATTTCGGCATAATCGGTGATCTCGGAGAAGGCTACATTTTCGACGACAGCGGTACCGGTCGCCGAATTAAGTTTCAGATCCACGGCCGGAGCATCCGGTACGGCATGGACCATCCGTATCTTTGCCGCCGAGAGTGACTCGGTGCGGTCATCGGCCGCATAAACTGCGGTTATACTCGACAACTGGTCGATGGCAAAGACGGTGTAATCGGTGTAGGCCTCAAGCGTCGGACTCACATCGATTACGGCCGGTTCGGTCGTGCCGGTCTGGGTAACGACGATGTTGCGCGTTCCGGCATTGAGATCGGCATAACCGGAGGAAATACCGTAAGCCAGTCCGGTGAAAGCGGTCGCGCCGTCAACCCAGACATCGACATCAGGGGCATCATAACTGGTATGAATTACGCGAAGCCCGATCTGCGCCGGGGTCAGGTCGACATAATTATCGCCTTCCGCATTGTCAACAAAGACCCTGACACCGAATGGAATCATATCACTGTTATCCAGGGTACCGTGGGCAACAATGGTGTAAACAGAGCCAATTGCAAGATCGACCGGGTCAAAAACGACAACTTCATCGGTCGAGCCGGTCGGTGTAATCACGAAAGTGTATGTTCCACCACTGACTTCGATATAATCGCCGACATCCTTGAAGGCCGAATTGGTAAACACGGCGGTTCCGCTGCCCGTGTTGACCTTGACATCCACCGCCGGGGCGTCGGGAGAGGCGTGAACCAGGCGGACTTTGGCGCCGGTAGCGCTGGGTGTACGATCGTCAATGACATAAACGGCATCGATCAGGGCCACTTCATCCAGAGCAAAAATCGTGTAATCAAGATTTTCGACGATATCGAGATTAAGATCGACTACCGCGGGCGCCGTAGTGCCGGCGGCCGTCACGGTTATATTGCGGAGACCGGAATTAACTTCACTATATCCCGAAGAGAGAGGATAGCCGACATTGGAGGCGACCAGACCGCCATCCACGAGCAGATCGACATTACCGGCGTCATAACTGGTATGAATCAACCTGATATTGGTCTGCACCGGCTGGAGTTCGATATAGGAATTTCCATCATTATTATCGATAAAGACCCTTGTAAGCAACGGATATTCGTCGGAGTTGTCGAACGAGCCATGGACCATAACCGTAAATACCTGACCGCCCGCAACACTGATCGGGTCATAAACAACCACCTCGTCGGTCGAACCTGTCGGTGTTATGGCAAAAGTGTATGTTCCGGGATCCACCTCGATATATGAGGTTATATCTTTGAAAGCCAGATTGCTGAAAAGAGGTGTTCCGGCGCCGCTGTCAAGTTTCAAATCGACGGCAGGAGCGTCGGGCGATGCGTGGACAACGCGGATTTTCACTTTATTCGCAATCGGGGTGCGAGTATCGGCGTCGAAAATCGGCTCGATATTATCCAGGGCGCCGACCGCAAAAACGGTATACTCGGCGTCGGTTGCAAGCGTCAGATCGACATCTATTACCACCGGTGTGCTTGCGCCGGCGGGCGTGACGGTGATATTTCTGGTACCCGAATTTATGCTGGCATAACCGCTGGTGGTACCATATTCCAGATTGCTGAATGCGGTTGTACCGTCAACATGTATGTCCACGAGAGGTGCGTCATAGCTGGCATGGATGACACGAACATTGGCCTTGTCCAGAACCGGACCGACACCGTTTTCGTCGTCATCATCACAGCTGACAACAAACACAAGGATCAATGCCATAATCATTAATCCTATGATTGTTTTGTAGTTTTTCATATCAAGACTCCTTGGGTTGGAACGTTTATTATTTGCATTTTTATTGCTATTCAGATTACCATTACACATACGAAATTTTGCCCAAATATAAGAAAGAACACATTTTGGTGCAAATAATTCCTTTACATTTGTTTATAATTCCATATTCGATAGATACAATCGCAAGTATACCTGACGATTTCAAATCATACAAAATTCAGTATAATTTCGTGCATTCCCGAATTAGATAACTTTTCTGCCTATTATATATTTTCAATAATATGATTATTGTCCCCGGTCCGCTGTTTATTTACTTACGTCATAAAAATCTGAATTATGAATATTCTTTTTATCAATAGAAAAAAAATAAAAAAAGTCGGCCCGACAGATGCCGGGCCGATCGCATTAAGTTAATTGTCTTGTCAGGTATTTAGTTGTTGGCGATAATCTCCGCACCGAGTGCCTGGTCACCGCTGCCGGCCACAAAGCCCTTGGCGAAAACCGTGTAAATCATGCCATCTTCGAGAGTTATACCCGGCAGAGGCAGGACGACTGTGCTCGTGCCGGCCAGCCTCACTTCGAGATCATAAGTTCCAGCGGCCAATGGCGTGAAGTCAACTGATCCCGTGAATGTAACATTCGGGAACAGAACCGCACCACCGGCCAGAGCGATATCAACCGCCGGGGCATCGGGCGACAGGTGAATAAACCTGACATGGGCATTGCCCGAGGCAGGAGCGCTCAGATTGTCCTCAAAAACGAGCGGGCCGATATTGGCCACCGCTCCGACGGCAAAAACCGAGTAATTTTTATTGGGGTCGAGCGTCAGATCGGCCTCGATTACGGTCGTGCTGGTATTGGTGACGTTGACCTTAACATTATAAGTATCCGAATTCAATGAAATGTATCCGGTGTTAACCGGGAATTCGAGATTAGTTACAGCCTTGCTGTCGTCAACCAGAATATCCACACCCGGAGCATCCGGCGAAGCATGAATTATCATAACCTGGCTGGCGTCAGGCGAGGAAATCATGTTGTCATCGTCATCGCTGCAACCGGCGGCAAAAATCAGAAGGGCCGCGATCATCATGGCGCTGAAAGTTGATGTGAGCTTTTTCATTTTAAATCTCCTTTAAATTTACCATTTGTTTTGTCTTTTTCAATAGCTTGAACAAACATTGTACAAGTATTGTTCCCGTTTTGTATATTTTAATTTAATATTTTTTTACACCCCGGCATTTCCTCGTATTATATTGTCATACAAAATATTACAAAGGTTTGTGGAGTTATTACTGATAAATTATTACAATATTATATATACAAATACTGTACAGAATTGCTGAATATAGCTCTATTTAAAGCCTGATAGCGATAATAATATGACCGGCAGAATAAATGAAGATTAAACGACTCCGCTCAGTTCTTCAACGGTCTTTTGCATAAATTTCTGAGCTTTGAGACCTTCCAGTTTGCTGATTTTTTTGACAAACTTCTGCACATCATTACCGCGCAACATGACCAGGAGTCTGGTTTCGAAATAAATGAACGCTTTGTCGTCGGAGATAATCCGGTAGCTATAAGGTTCACGTTCCAGGGGCGTTTTTCCAAACGAATTGCTCATGTAAGTAAACCTCCAATTCGGAAGAATTGTCATTTGCGGGTTCGGAGGATAATTTCAAATGATATAAGACTTCCCGTTGATAACACATTATAAAATGCTTACTTTGTCAATTCAAGTTTTTTTTGAATTTATTTGTCTTTTACTGAGGAGAGGCGATGCACTTTATATGGAGTATGGCGGGGGCAAGTGAATACTCATGCGGGGCAAATCGGGGTTTGCACTCAATTACCATGGAGGGAACATGTACCTGAAGGCAGGAATTCTTATTGCATACGCTTTGATGATTATCATTATCGGCGTCATGGCTATGCGCAAAACCCGTTCGTTCTCCGATTTCTTTCTTGGCGGCGGTAATATCGGCCCCTGGATGACCGCATTCACCTATGGGGCGGCGTATTTCTCGGCGGTCCTGTTTATCGGTTTTGCCGGTAAGGTCGGCTGGGGATTCGGATACTCCGGTTTGTGGATCGCCGCCGGTAATGCCCTGGTGGGGGTGCTGGGAGTGTGGTGGCTGATGGGTCACCGGATCAAGAAGATGTCGATCGAATACAAAGTACATACCATGGCCGAATATCTCGAAAAAAGATATGACAGCAAATTTCTGAAATTATTCTCGGCAGTGTCAATATTTGTCTTCATGATACCATACTGTGCGGCGGTTTTTATGGGGCTGTCTTATTTGTTCCGTTCCACATTCGGTGTCGACTACACGCTGGCGCTTGCATTTATGGGTTTGTTCACCGCTTTATACCTGGTGATGGGCGGATATCGCTCGATGACCATGATTGATGTCGTTTTCGGTATGATTATGGTGGTCGGTGTGACGCTTCTTCTGGTGACAACTCTTGTCAAAGGCGGCGGAATGGCCAGTATCACCGCCGGCCTGTCGACCATAAACCCCAAACTCACCGCCATTATCGGCCCGCCCGGGTGGTGGCCGCTGTTTGCGCTGGTTTTCCTGACCAGTGTGGCGCCGTTTGCAATGCCGCAACTGGTGCAGAAATTTTATGCCATCAAGGATAAAAGATCGATCCGGATCGGCATGGTAGCTTCCACCGCATTTGCGATCCTGGTAACCGGTATCGGGTATTTTATCGGGGCGACAATCAGGAATTTTCTGAATCCCGAAAACGCTCCGGCCGCATTTTCAAACGGCAAGCCGATTTTCGACGCCCTTATGCCGGAGTTCCTGGTGCGTGTCATCCCCGAATCGCTCCTTATCGTCATACTGCTTCTTATACTTTCGGCCTCGATGTCGACACTGGCGGCGCTGGTGCTGATATCATCATCCTCGATCGTCAAGGATTTCTATCACGGTTTTATCAACCGCGAGGCATCGGATAAAAAACTGACGCTGTTGATGCGTATTTTCTCCGCCTTTTTCGTGCTTCTCTCGGTGATAATGGCGTATTACAAGCCATCGACCATCGTCGGGATACTCGGGATCTCATGGGGAGCAATCGGAGCTGTTTTCCTGGGACCGTTTATCTGGGGCATGTTTACGAAGCGGGCCTCGAAGTATGGCGCGATAGCCTCGGCGGTTATCGGCCTGGCGCTGTGCCTTATATTGTATATCGAGGGTATGCCCTCGCCGCAGGCGGGTACTATCGGGATGATAGCCTCATTGGTGGTAAACCCGCTGGTATCGCTTTTCGTACCGGCGAAGGTGTAAATATTTTCTCATAACGGGTGGCAGCCTCAAACATGGGGCGTGCTTTGCATGAGCCATGTTTGGGGATGTCGTGAATCTAAATCGTAGGGGCGGGTTTTTAACCCGCCCGGGACGGTTAAAAACCGTCCCCTACAAGCATTGTAGGTCAAGCAATTTATTCTACACACCATCCGCCCATATCGGTACCGCACCAAACGGGTGGGGTAGCAACGAAACGGCAACGCGTTCGATGGCAAAATCATCCGCCTACCCGGGCCAAACGACTTCAATGTTGTGGCAGGTCCTGATTCCGACTCTGGCCGGAATTGTGACCTGCCACACGGTAATCCCACCCAAGATATCAAATCACTACAACTTTGATGGCAAATGCAGGCAAAATGCCCGTTTTTTTTGCGCCTATTTTTCCATAACTCGTTGCCTTTCAACAAAACCGTTTTTCCGGTCTTGTAGTGGTTTTGTGGTAAATGCGGGCTGACCGGGATATATGAAGGGAGCCCTGTTTTTATGAATGAGAATATTTGCAGGTTGAACCCGATTTACCTATATGTTCGCGCATGATCATCGTAGGGGCGACCCTTGCGGTCGCCCTCGCATCGCAGACACGGGCGACCGCAAGGGTCGCCCCTACAATTCAATTCATGCGACACTGCAAAAACAGAACAACAAAAAAAGAGGAAACGAACCCATTTCGCTGTAACCACATGAGTACAATAACAATACAACGAAAAAAGGGATGTCGGAAAATGACAATCGTTGCATTTTTTTGTGATCGGTGAATCCTCAGATTCACCGCGGCGGGTCTGAGGACCCGCCGATCACATTGTAGGTTGAGGCAAAATGAGGAAACGAACCCATTTCGCTGTAATTACATGAACGCGTTAGTAGTACAACGAAAAAAGAATTTTTCAGATTTGTATCGACTGACTATCATAAAAAAAGCAGGAGCATACAGCTCCTGCTTTATATCGAATCAAATCGCAGTTTTAATCTTCGGTTACCACCCGGGCGACATCGATGACGCGGTCACCCTTGTCGAGCGATATCAACCGTACACCCTGTGTGTTGCGGCTTATCACCGATATCTTGCTCACTCGCTGGCGGTTGGTGATACCTTTTTTCGTAATCAGTATCAATTCATCCTTATCGACCACTTCCTTGATCGACACCACCTCGCCGTTCCGTTCGCTGGCCTTTATATTAATAATGCCTTTTCCGCCCCTGTTCGTTACGCGGTAATCGGCGATATTGGTCCGTTTTCCGTAGCCGTTTTCGGTCACCGTCAGCAATGTGCTGTCACGTTTGACCACCACCATTCCGATGGCATAATCGCCGGTGCCGAGATTGATACCTTTGACACCATAGGCGGTGCGGCCCATCGGGCGAATTTTGTCCTCGGGGAAGCGTATCGCCTGACCCTTGCGGGTGGCGAGAACGATATCAAAGGTGCCGTCGGTCAGCGAGGCCTCGATCAGTTCATCCTCGACCGGCAAATTGGCGGCATTGATACCGGCCTTGCGCGGGTTGGCGAAACTCGAAAGCGGGGTCTTTTTGACAATACCGTTGCGAGTGGCCATAACGACAAAGTGTTCATCATCAAATTCGCGCACCTTGCAAAAAGCGGTAATCATCTCGCCTTTACCCAGCTGGACCATATTTACAATCGGTTTACCCTTGGCCAACCGTCCCCCGGTGGGGATGGTGTGGACCTTCACCCAGTAACAGCGTCCCTTGTTGGAGAAAAAGAGGATATAGTCGTGGGTGGAGGCTACAAAGAGATGTTCGGCGAAATCTTCTTCCCTGGTTTCGATACCGATCACTCCGCGGCCGCCGCGGTTCTGGCGGCGGTACATCGAGATCGACAGCCGTTTGACATAACCGGTGTGGGATATGGTGATAACCATATCTTCTTCGGCGATCAGATCCTCGAGCGTGAAATCGGATTCGGCGTCCTGAATTTCGGTGCGACGATCATCGGCGAATTTCTTCTTAAGTTCCTCCAGTTCGTTCTTGATAATGGCCATCCGTCTCGGTTTCGAGGCCAGAATACCTCGCAGCTCCTCGATCAGTTTGATCGTGGCGATATACTCATCCTCGATTTTTTTGCGTTCCAATCCGGTCAGCCGGGCGAGTCGCATCTCGAGGATGGCATTGGCCTGCCGCTCGGAGAGTTTGAATTTTTTCATCAAACCGACACGCGCGGTCGGCGTATCCTTGGATTTTTTTATCAGTTCGATGACGGCATCGATATTATCGAGGGCGATTTTATAACCCTCGAGAATGTGCGCCCGTTCCTCGGCCTTGTTGAGATCGAACTGTGTCCTGCGGACGACGACTTCATGGCGGTGGTCGATAAATTTGCTCAACATTTCTTTGAGGCTGAGGACTTTCGGGACACCGCCGTCGAGCGCCAGCATCATGATGGCGAATGTCGTCTGCATCTGTGTATTTTTGTAAAGCTGGTTGAGGACGATCTCGGCCTGGGCATCACGTTTGAGTTCGATAACAATCCTCATACCGTCGCGGTCGGATTCGTCGCGAAGATCGGAAATGCCGGTGATTTTTTTATCACGCACCAGATCAGCTATTTTTTGCAGCAGGTTGGATTTATTGACCTGGTATGGTATTTCGTTGACGACAATACATTCCTTGTTGTTGGCGAGTTTCTCGGTAACCGCTTTGGCTCGTACCGAAAGGCGTCCCCGGCCGGTTCGGTATGCACTGCGGATACCCTCGCGCCCGTTGATAATGCCGCCGGTGGGGAAATCGGGCCCCGGCATAATTCCCATCAATTCGTCGTTGGTGATTTCGTCATTATCGATAATGGTGCAAATGGCATCGATCGCCTCGCCCAGATTATGCGGGGGAATATTAGAGGCCATACCGACGGCGATACCGGAGGTTCCATTGCAGATCAGGTTGGGGAATTTTCCCGGGAGCACCCGCGGTTCCTTGCGGGTTTCATCGTAGTTCTGCATCATATCGACGGTATCTTTTTCCATATCGACAAGCATTTCCATGGCTATTGCCGTCAGGCGCGCCTCGGTGTATCGCATGGCCGCAGCGCCGTCACCGTCGATCGAACCGAAGTTGCCCTGTCCATCGACCAGCGGGTAGCGCAGGTTGAAATCCTGGGCCATACGGACCAGTGTCGGGTAAACCACCTGTTCGCCGTGGGGATGGTAGTTACCGGAGGTATCACCGGAAATTTTGGCGCATTTACGATGCGGCCTGCCGGGACTCAGTTTGAGATCGTTCATGGCAACCAGGATGCGGCGGTTGGATGGTTTCATTCCGTCGCGAACATCGGGCAGGGCGCGGTTGGTAATAACCGACATGGAGTAGTCGAGGTATGAATTTTTCATCTCCTCTTCGAGATCGATGGGGACGATTTTTTCTCTTTTAAGCGACATTTCTATTTCCTAAGCTTTTCGTTGTCAGCCTTATTCCATTTAGCCTGTAAAGATAAGCAATTAATGCCTTTAAAGCAATTTATAAACTAAAAAGTTGCAATTTTTGGAGCATCTCAATCCTTTAATTTGCAACAGGTTATGAGGGCCCGTCAAGAAATATTGCATTTTTTTCGGGATGTGTTCGGTTTGAATGTCGGGACGCGTTTTATGATCGGATCAGGTTGTATTTCCGGCGCGTTTAAGGGCGGCTACGATGGGCGGAATTATAATTATCTGGATGATAACACCGGGTATGCCGGTGACGACGGCGCCGCCGGCGGCGAAAAACTCGAGCGGTCCATAGGGCAGTTCGATAAACGCGCCAAGGATAAGCAGTCCGGTTGCAAAGGCAATGCGGCCGATCACCATCGCGACCACCAGCGCCAGGTATATGTTCATTTTTAGTTTCTGATAAATCAGGCCGGCGGCGAGACCGTAGAGGGGCAGTTCCAGAGTCATCAGCGGGACGGCGTACGACGGCGGCATCGAGGTCATCAGGTGCGAAAGGAAGGGGGCCAGCAGTCCAACCAGCACTCCGGCGGCGGGGCCGACGGTGAGGCCGCAGATCAGGACAGGGATATGCATCGGGAGGAATATTCTACCGGCCACGCCGAATTGGTGGAAAATTATCGGCAGTAATATGGCCAGAGCCAGATAGAGAGAAGTATAGGCGATTCGTCGGGGACCCAAGTTATTATTACCCTTTGACGCCGGAGGCGAGATAGAGGCCGGGGTGGTCCTTTATCGTAACATTGATAAAATGACCAAAATCGAAAAGCTTCATCATATCTTCGTTGGAGGGCAGGTGATCATCGGCCACCGGTCCGCCGACTTTTTTATGAAGTTTTTCGAGTTCTTTGCTACCCAACAGATGTATGATGTGAAACTGACCGCCCTGCTTGAGAATTCGCGATGTTTCCTCCATCACCTTTTGCGGGTTGGTGAAATGGGCAAACGATGCAAAGGAGATCACGAAATCGAAAGAATCGGACTGCAGCGGCAGGTCTTCGACATCAGCATCGACCTCATAAACATTATCGAACGGGAAATTCTGACGAGCCTTCATAACCATGCGCGACGAGAAGTCGATACCGACGATCATGCCGTTCAACCCGACCTTGCGTCGCAACATGTCAAACATGATTCCGGTCCCGCAACCAAGATCGGCGATCCTGGCCTTTTTCGGGATATCGAAGGAATCAATCAGGAATGACAGGATCTCGTAGTCCTCGGCCGTAAAGCTTTTATCCCAGTCATCGGCGCAGGATTCAAAATATTTTCTTCTATGCTCATCCATCGAAAAAGTAAGTTAAGAGGCCAATTTGTTTTGTCAAGTGTTATTTATCGCCCGTTTCAATTATAATCTTTTTTGCCTCATTAAAATAATGCCGGTCGATTTCGAAGCCGACGAATCCGACATTCAGCCGCCGGCAGGCGACACCGCTGTTACCCAGTCCCATAAACGGGTCGAGAACTTTCAGCCGCGGTTTGACACCATGCAGTTTGATGCAGTTTTCGGCCAGTTGGGGCGGAAACGAAGCCGGGTGCGGGCGGTCCTTGTCGCGATTCTGTATCGTTTTATATGGTATAAACCAGCAGTTGCCTCGGCATCGGCGGCGGTTATCGCCGTTTTTCCAGCGCGTGATATTGCTTTTATCCTTATATGGTACACCAAGCGCCATCCGATCGAGTTTGACATCGCCCGCTTTGGTCAAATGAAAAATATATTCGTGGGCGTCGTTAAGAAAACGCGGGCTGTTGATCGGTTTGTAGTGGCCGACATTGATATCGTTTTTTTCGCCGTAGCTTTCGGAGTCGATATAAATCGATTTGACCCAGTGGATGACATTCTGGAGTTTGAAATCATCGCATAAGGCATCGAGTACCTGAAACGGGACAGCCGGGTCGCTTGGTTTGGAGCCGATATTCAAAAAGAGTGAGCCGTTGTCTTTGAGGACGCGTTTGACCGCTCTCCCCCATTTTGTGATCCAGTCGAGGTATTCATCGCGCGGGATTTTGTCGTCATAGGCGCCGTATTTGACACCGATATTATACGGCGGCGAGGTGACGACGACATCGATCGATTTCGGTTTCAGCCGGGTGTTCATCCCGGCGATACAGTCTTCGTTGAACAGGTCGGGTATTTTGGTTTTGCTTTTGACCATATTAAACCTGAATATAATATATTTGTGGAGCGGATATCAAGTGGCATGGGTTTTTCGTTGTAATAATATTGTTTTCATGCGTTTACGGCAAAATGGGTTCGTTTCGTTTTTTTTGGTTGTTTTTGTTTTTTTCTACAATATGGTGTCAGGTCACACCCTTCGGTAAACCTCAGGCCAAGACCTGACACAACAGTAATGGACCTTAAACGTCGTTGCGAGCGGAGAGATGCGCCTTCGTCGCATTTCGGAGCGTGGCAATCACGCGGCTTATTGCGATAAGGTTGTCTTAGAGATAGAAGCCACGAGATTGCCACGTCACCCATCCCCGCCAATGGCGGGTATGAGTTCCTCGCAATGACGTTGATAAGGCTTCTTTGATTAATTGCTATTATTGTCATATTTTGTCACGCCTTTTTTCGTTGTACTATTATTGTGTTCATGCGTTTACAGCAAAATGGGTTCGTTTCGTTTTTTTTGGTTAACAACATATCTCATGATCGCCGGTCGCAAGAACGCCCGGCGCGGTGAATCTCCTTCATATAAATTCAGGATTTACAATGAGGATTCACCGATCACAGAAATAAATACAACGCTCCTTTCATATATCCCGGTCAGCCCGAATTTACCACAAAACCACTACAAGATCGAAAAAACGGATGTATTGATTATCAACGAGTTAGCCGAAAAAGGTCGTGAAAAAAGGGGGTGGTTTACCTGTATTTACCATCAAAGTTGTAGTGATTTGGGAATTTTGGTATGATACCGGGCGGCGGGTCACAATTCCGACCGTAGTCGGAATCCCTTCGTAACTCAGGATCTTCGACAAGACCCACCGCGAACAGTATGTCGAACCGTCAGGAAAGGGTTCCTGACGGCGCGGGAGAGTGTATAATCGTCGGGTTTCTCATTCGTTTTCGTCAAAGACGAAAATTCATTCGGAACCCGACCTACTATTCTGCGAGCAAAGCAAAATGTCGAAACCCGCGGTTCGCCTTCGGCGGCCCTTCGGGATTTCGACCTACAATGATTCAATTCTTGTTGCCGGGGAGAGTGAATGGTGTGGAGATTGAACCGATTACCGTTTTGTTACGGACCCACCCCCCGATGAAATCGGGATCTTCGACATGGGGTGGGGCACAAAATTAATAATCCACTCGATTGAGTGGGTACCAAAATGTGGCAGGTCACAACGATCCGTAAAAAGTGGATCGTCAGGACCTGCCACAACATTGAAGTCGATCGAGATTTGGGTCGATGGTCAGTTTTTTCTTAAGATAAAATACATGTGGGCGTAGGCGACACTGGAGAGGCGGTCGTCATAGAGCGATTGCCATTGATCGCGGTTGTAAATCTCGCTCATATAGTCATGGATTTCCATCCACTCTTCGAGCGGGACATTTTTCCAGTACTCACGCATCGATGTCACTTTTTTGTCTTTCCGGATAATCTCCCAGTTTTCGAGATATCGTTCGGCCTCGCTGTCATCGAAAGCGCTGTGGACCACCTCGTCTTCCTCGTTTTCGCCGCTGTGAAATTCGCCCGGTTCTTTTTCGCGGCCCATCAGCGGGAAGGTATCGGTGGAGATCAGGCCGAGAAAACATAGTCCGCCTTTTTTCAGGACGCGATACATCTCGGCGATCGCGCGCGCCGTGTCTTTTTTGGTCAGGTGACACATCGACTGCTGTTCGTAAACATAATCGAAAGAGGCATTTTCGAAGGGCATATTACGCATATCGGCTTTTTGCAGATGCAGGTCGATTTTGTTTTCCTTGCAGTACTGAGCGGCTTTGTTAAGTTGTTCATCCGATGTATCGATTCCACAGGTATCGAAACCGAGTTGATGAAACAGGGCCAATGGCGGCATGGGTCCTCCCGCGCCGCAGTCGAGAATTTTTTTACCGTGGACGGTGTCATTATTAATGCGTTTATACAGGATATAATTGATAAAGGCGTAAAGGTCGTAGGCGTTTGATCGAAGAATTATGTTTTTCATGGTTATAATGTAAGCGAAAAGCCCGGGCGGGTCAAGCGGGGGATACTTATGATGTCAGGTGAAATTAAATCGATTGGGCGATTATTTATCTTCTTTTGACTTAATGTGCCAGTAATTATCCACAATACGATGCCCCTCGCCATAATGGCTGGTAGTCTTCCAGTCTAAAACTCTATTGTCGAGGGAGCGATATCTGCTATCGATGGCATTTGGATCACGAAATCCTTTCTCCCTTAAAGTTTCCAGATTTTTCCAGGGATATTCTTCGGTTATAAAATCTATCTTTCTATTTTCATCAATACCAATATATAAAGATATTCCACTATTTAAATCAACAGGCCCGAGGTCAGAAAAAATTCCATCTTTGTCGTATCTGTCGGGATTGGGCGTCGAAAAACTCAAAACTAGTAATCCAATACCCGGTTTCACAACTCTCACTTTTGCCGTAAATTCATACACCAGATTGGAATCGACGGCACGAGCCAGGCTCGGTGATATTTCAAAAACCGAGAAATTGTCATTACAATGGATTGCAGGTACAATTCCCGCCTCAAAATAATGATAAGAACTGACCCGACTGACTATTTCTATAATGTCTCCACCATCCCCGCCAACTTTTAATTCGGAATTGACACTGAAGAAATATCTTTCCACTCTTTTGCTTACAAAATCTCGATAGCTCTTATTTTGTTCAGCATAATCTTGAGGCGCTTTTGGAGTATAGGAGAAAGATATACCCTTCTTGAACAGATCACGATTCGGACCCAGGCGGGTGGTATTTCGGTAGTCAACATACTTATCGCCTATATTTTGAGCTGTTCCATCGGGGTTCAGCAACAATTTGGCGTCGATACCGCCGCAGATATTAAGAAGACGCAGTGGATGATCACCGGGAGGAGGCGTCTCCCCGAATATGAAACGGAGCGGTATGATGCCTACCTGAAGAGGCTCGATAATAAATTCGCACCGGACAGTATCGCCCACCGCTATCGGCCCCGGTGCGGTTTTCCCATAGGCATCCAGTCTGATGAGTGTATTCCATCCAGCATCATCTAAAAAATCTATGCCTCTTTTGGTATCAATTTGCGAATAATACTCGATTATCAACCGTGATTCGGTCCGGTAGTTCGGTAGCGGATCGAAATATACCTGGCCTATTAGTGTCGAATCCGATTTATGAGGGCCATGATGGCGGTAGACCGGTAATGGATTAGTGGGCGCCTGGCATTTGGCAATTGCCGGGATTAATACCAGCAACAAAAGCATTATTTTAACAGAAATCCGGATTTTATTCATTTTTACATTTCCCAATTGAGATCACCAACAGGTTATATATTACTCCATTATATGCAAATAATCAAATACAAAATGCCGCTGATTGCGGGATCAGACAGGAATGTCTGATCCATGGTGGGGTTGGGGGGCTTTTGCAAACATTGTTTCATCCCCAAGCTCGATCAATGCAAAGCATTGACCTCTCTTGGGAATGCCACCCGGCCGAGTTCTTTTTTATGCGCAATAGACGGCCACAGAAAAATCAGGAAATCGTCAGGAGCTTTCTCGCTTCGCTCGAAATTTTCAATCCCATTGGGGATTGAAAACAAGGCTCCTGACCTACCAGAACTGACATAACATATATTGTTATCGGCGGTCGCCGAGGCGCCCGCCGGGTGTCGGGTGCGGTGACCCGACACCACATTTTTATCGACCCTCGGGTGTCAAAAATTGTCATAAATGTGATTTGAGGGCATTGAAATATTTGTTATAAAAAACATAAAAAAAGGGCGGTGGCCCGGCACAATTGTCGTATATTACGGGTTGCTCTTTTAATAGCTTTTTTTATGGTTTTTGTTTTTTTGATATTTTTAATTTTTATATTTTTTTTAGTTTTTCTGATTTTTTATGACTTTAATGAATTTTTTATGACTTTTTTTAGGGCATGAGTGACAAAATATGACAGAACCGAATGAAATTATAATAAAAGGCGCGCGGGTTCACAATTTGAGGAATATCGACGTCCGTATTCCGCGCAATAAGATGGTGGTAATCACCGGGTTATCCGGCTCGGGAAAATCCTCGCTGGCATTCGATACGATTTATGCCGAGGGGCAGAGGCGCTATGTGGAGTCGCTTTCGGCCTATGCCCGGCAGTTTCTCGGTTTGATGGAGAAGCCGGATGTCGATTCGATCGAGGGTTTATCGCCGACGATTTCGATCGAGCAGAAGGGTTCGGCCAAAAATCCGCGTTCGACGGTCGGCACGGTTACCGAGATTTATGATTATTTGCGGCTTTTGTTCGCCCGGATCGGTGTTCAGCACTGTGTCAAATGCGGCGAGCCGATCACGCGCCAGACGGTCGAGCAGATTGTCGATTCGGTGTTGTCGTTCGAAGAGGGGACGCGGCTGATGGTGATGGCGCCGCTGGTGCGGGGCAAAAAGGGCGAACACAAGGAAATAATCGCGCAGGCCCGGCGTGAGGGGTTCGTGCGTCTTCGAATCGACGGCGAGATTGTCGAAACCGACAGCGAAATCACGCTCAAGAAGACGGTCAAGCACAGTATCGAGGTGGTGGTCGATCGGCTGGTGGTGAAAAAGCGGTCGGCGCGACGGCTGGCCGATTCGGTGGAGACGGCTTTGAAAACGGCCAACGGGATCGTATTGATAAATATCAAGGGTAAGGACATGCTTTTCTCGGAGCAGTCGGCCTGTTTGAAATGCAATATCAGTTATGAAGAGCTGACGCCGCGCATGTTTTCGTTCAATTCGCCGTTCGGCGCCTGCCCCACCTGTTCCGGTCTCGGTCAGAAGATGGAGATCGATCCGGCGCTGGTGGTTCCTGATCCGTCGCTTCCGCTCAACGCCGGCGCGATTAATCCGTGGGGAGCGGAGATGGCCAACTGGTACCGATATATGATCCGTGGTGTCGCCCGGCATTTCGGTTTCAAAATGTCCACGCCGTTCAACAAGCTTCCGCAGAAAGTGCAGAATGTCATCCTTCGCGGCTCCGGTAAAGAAGAAATACTGATCGAGTACGAATATTCCAACGGTCGCGGATCGGGCGAGTATGAGAGTAAATTCGAGGGTGTCATCCCCAACCTTGAGCGGCGCTACCGGCAGACGCAGTCATCGGGTGTCAGGCAGTGGATCGAGCGTTATATGACGATATCGCCCTGCCCCGACTGTAACGGGGCGCGGCTTAAACCTGAGGCGTTGGCGGTGGTGATCAACCGCGAGACGATCGATTCGATCAGCGAGATGTCGATCAAGGGGGCGAAGAAATTTTTCGATAATCTGAAGTTGACCAAGCGTCAGGAACTTATCGCGCGGCAGATATTGAAGGAAATCAAGGCGCGATTGAGCTTTCTGAACAATGTCGGATTGAATTACCTTACGCTGGGACGCGCCTCGGCGACTCTCTCCGGCGGCGAATCGCAGCGAATCAGGCTGGCGACGCAGATCGGATCGAAGCTGGTCGGGGTCATGTATATTCTGGATGAACCGTCGATAGGTCTGCATCAGCGCGATAATCGTAAATTACTTAATACGCTGTGCGATTTGCGCGATATCGGCAATACGGTTATAGTCGTCGAGCATGACCGCGAGACGATAGAAAACGCCGATTATGTGATCGATCTCGGGCCCGGCGCGGGCGAGCACGGCGGTAAAGTGATTGCTGAGGGCACGCCGCTCAAAATCAAGAGGGCGACCAATTCGATCACGGGGGCGTATCTTTCCAAGAAGAAAAAAATACCGACACCGACCGAGCGGCGGAAATTCAACGGTAATTTTATCACGCTCAAGGGGGCGCAGGGTAATAATCTTAAGGATGTTACGGTCGATATCCCGATGGGCGTGTTCAGTGTCATTACCGGTGTGTCCGGATCGGGCAAATCGACGTTGATAAACGAAACGCTGTACCGTATCCTGGCCCGGCAGTTTTACAATTCGCGGAAAATACCTCTGAAGTACGGAAGTATCAGCGGCCTGGAGCATATCGACAAGGTGGTTGACATCGATCAGTCGCCGATCGGCCGGACGCCGCGTTCCAATCCGGCCACATACACCGGTGTTTTTACGTATATCCGGGAACTTTTTTCCCAGTTGCAGGAATCGAAGATGCGCGGGTACCGTCCGGGCCGTTTTTCATTCAATGTCAAGGGCGGGCGATGCGAGGCGTGCCAGGGGGACGGTATAATCAAGATCGAGATGCATTTTCTACCCGATGTTTATGCGCCGTGCGAAGTCTGCAAAGGAAAACGGTTCAACCGTGAGACGCTCGAGGTCACTTACAAGGGGAAAAATATCGCCGATGTTCTCGATATGACGGTCGATGAGGCGCTGACGTTTTTCGAGAGTATCCCGCGTATCAAGCGCAAGCTGATGACGCTTAAAAAGGTCGGTCTGGGATATATCCATCTCGGCCAGCAGGCGACGACGCTCTCCGGGGGCGAGGCGCAACGGGTCAAACTTGCCACGGAGCTGTCGAAAACGGCGACCGGATCGACATTGTACATCCTCGATGAGCCGACGACAGGTCTTCATTTCGAGGATATCAGGATGCTTCTGTCGGTTCTCAACGAGCTGGTCGATCGCGGCAATACGGTATTGGTGATCGAGCACAATATCGATGTCATCAAGACCGCCGATTATATAATCGACCTCGGTCCCGAGGGTGGTGATGACGGTGGGCGTATTATCGCCACCGGTACACCGGAGGAGGTGGCGGGTATAAAAACATCATTCACCGGCCGATATGTTGCGATGGAACTGGAGAATTCCATGTAGCGGAACCAATGTAAAATCCATTTTTCCACATTTGATACCGCCGATACTATAAAATTCCGATCTTCTTCCATGCCCGATAAGTACAAAATAATGCGATTTTTTTTATTTTTATTGCATTTTTTTGTTGCACCGGGGTTTTAACTTTTCTTTCTTTGAGTCGATAATAGATTTTAGGGCTTTAATCAGGCTGCATGATGCATGAGATTTCGAAAAAAGGCAGATGTACGAAATATTAATTATGAATTCCATGTTTCATGCACTAAAAAAGAGATTGACATCTAAAACCAATTATTATATCCGACACCTAACGAAAGGAGCGGAAAATGGCAGTCAAGAAGAAAGCCAAACCGAAAGCCAAACCGAAAAAGAAGGCTAAACCGAAAGCCAAGGCCAAAGCCAAACCGAAAGCCAAGGCCAAAGCCAAGCCGAAAGCCAAAGCCAAACCGAAAGCCAGGGCCAAGAAGAAACCGATCGGCAAAGCCTGGACCAAGGATGAGATCAAACAGTTGCGCATGATGTACAAGACCAAACCGGCATCATTAATTGCGAAAGAACTGAATAGATCTCTGCCGTCGGTTCGTGGTAAGATCAGCGCCCTCGGTTTGACCAAACCGGTTAAGAAGAAAAAAGCCAAACCGAAAGCCAAACCGAAGAAAAAGGCGGCCCCGAAGAGAAAGGTGGCCAAAGCCAAGGCAAAACCGAAGAAAAAGGCGAAAGCCAAGGCCAAGCCGAAAAAGAAAGCCAAGGCTAAACCGAAAAGAAAAGCCCGGAGATGATGACATCTTTGTATGAACCAAGGATGGCTTGATCTAAAAGGACTTAAAAGTTCATCCCGGAAAAAAACCCGCCTGAGAAATCAGGCGGGTTTTTGTATGCGTAAGACTATTTTATTCCGAATAATCATCAGAGATTATAGAACACATCACGGCCGATATACTGTGCCGACGGTCCGATCATCTCCTCGATCCTGAGAAGCTGGTTATATTTGCAGATACGATCGGTACGGCAGATCGAACCGGTTTTGATCTGCCCGGCCCCGGTGGCCACGACAACATCGGCGATGGTGCTGTCTTCGGTTTCACCCGAACGGTGCGAAACGACGGCGGTATGGCCGGCTTTCTGGGCCATCTCGATGGCATCGAGGGTTTCGGTGAGGGTTCCGATCTGGTTCAATTTGATCAGAATCGAGTTGGTGGCTTTTTCCTTGATGCCGCGGGCGAGACGTTTCGGGTTGGTGACGTAAAGGTCATCGCCGACGATTTGGATTTTACTTCCCATGCGCTCGGTCATTTTGGTCCATCCCGACCAGTCATCCTCAGCGAGGCCGTCCTCGATGGAGATGATCGGGTATTTTTTCACCAGTTTTTCATAGTAGTCGATCATTTCATCAGATGAGAATTTTTTACCCTCGCCCTTGAGATTATAGATTTTTGTCTTCTCATCGTAAAATTCGGTCGAGGCGGGATCGAGCGCCAGGAGGATATCTTTGCCGGCTTTATAACCCGATTTGCCGATGGCGGTCATGATAATTTCGAGCGCTTCTTCATTGGATTTAAGATCCGGCGCGAAACCGCCTTCGTCGCCGACGGCGGTGTTATATTTTTTGGATTTGAGTACTTTTTTGAGACTGCCGAAGACTTCGGCGCCCATCTGCAGTGCTTCGGCGAACGACTTCGCCCCCACCGGCATAATCATAAATTCCTGCAGATCGACATTGTTGTCGGCGTGCTTTCCGCCGTTGAGGATGTTCATCATCGGTACCGGGAGCAGTTTGCAGTTGGTTCCGCCAATATATTCGTATAGGAAGCGTCCGACCGACTGCGCCGCGGCTTTGGCGGTGGCCAGCGATACGCCGAGAATGGCGTTGGCGCCCAGTTTGCTCTTGTTTTCGGTTCCATCAAGGTCGATCAGGAAATTATCGAGAGTCACCTGATCATAGGGATCGATATTATTGGTCAGAATAGACGGGGCGATTTTTTTGTTAACGTTATCGACCGCTTTTTGCACCGATTTGCCGAAATATTTTTTTGGGTTGCCGTCGCGAAGTTCTACCGCTTCGTGGGCGCCCGTCGAGGCGCCTGATGGTACGGCGGCCCGGCCGAGGGTGCCGTCGCTCAGGACGACATCGACCTCGATGGTTGGGGTTCCACGGGAATCGAGTATCTGGCGAGCCGCTATGAAATCATAATCAGACATATTTTATCCTTTCACGGAAAGAAGAATTTTCCCACAATTTATATTTGTCTATTTTAATCGGCAATATCAACATAAAAATGCATTGCCGATTTATCATTTATACGAAAGGTTCGAAGGCTATTTTTGTCCGGCTTTGCAGGCACAGAAAATACTTGGAATTAAGCAATGAAAAGGCTTATATTGGCGGACACATGAAGAAATCTGTCAAAAATAAGAAAATTCTGGTGACCGGGGCGGCCGGTTTTATCGGTTCGCATCTGACCGAGATTCTGGTTAAAGAATCGGCCCGCGTGACGGTCCTGGTGAGATACACCTCATCGGGCAAAATCGGCTGGCTGGAGTATTTTCCGCCCTCGATGAAGAACAGGCTGAAAATAATTCATGGTGATATCCGCGATCCGGATATATGCGGGAGCGCTGTTCAAGGCAATGATTATGTGTTTCATCTGGCGGCCCAGATTGCGATCCCGTATTCGTACATTGCGCCGCGCGATTTTATGGCGGTCAATTCGCTGGGGACGGCCAATCTGCTTCAGGCGGCACGTGCCGAGAAGGTCAAAAAGTTTCTCCATGTCTCGACCTCCGAGGTATATGGCACGGCGCAATATGCGCCGATTGACGAGCAACATCCGCAGACGGCCCAGTCGCCGTATTCGGCTTCGAAAATCGCCGCCGACAAACTGGTGCAGTCATTCAATCTCAGTTTTGGACTGCCGGCGGTGACGGTTCGGCCGTTCAATTGTTTCGGTCCGCGCCAGTCGGCCCGGGCGATTACACCGACGATTATTTTGCAGGCGCTTCGGGGACGGACGATCAGGCTGGGAAACGTCAATTCGAGCCGGGATATGAATTATGTGGAGGATATCACAAACGGGATGATCGCGGCCGGGATGGATGACGAGACATCAGGTCTGACAATGAATCTGGCCACCGGCAAGGATCATTCTATCGAAGAGATGGTGAGTATGATCGGAGATATTATCGGCAAGAGACTGATCATAAAGACAGAGAGACGCCGCAGGCGGCCGGGTAAGTCCGAAGTATGGCGGCTGGTCGGCGACAATTCGCTGGCCGGATCAACCATCGGGTATAAGCCAAAATTCACGATCAGGGCCGGTTTGAAGAAGACCATTTCTTTCTTCGAGAAGAATATTGATTTGTACCCCAAAGAGGATTATCAGCTTTGAGCCGCGGCAGAAAGACAATCGACCAGGCGGTGATACTTGCCGGCGGCGAGGGGCGGCGTTTGCTGCCGTATTCGAGGGTATTACCCAAGCCGTTATGGCCGGTCGGCGATATGCCGATTGTGGAAATACTGATTCGTCAACTGGCCGGGGCCGGTATCAAAGAGATAATCATGGCGGTCGGCTACCAGGCGGAACTGATCCGCATGATTCTTGGCGATGGGAAGCAGTATGGCGTCAGGATAAAATACTCGCAGGAAAAAAAACCGATGGGGACGGCCGCGCCGCTGAAGAAAATCAGGGGGCTCAGGGAAAATTTTCTCGTTCTCAACGGCGACCTACTGACAAATTTGCCGTTCAGGAAATTTATCGGGGCGCATTTCGAAAATGATTCGCCGGCGACGGTGGCCGTGTTCAGGAGATCGGTCATGGTTGATTTCGGTGTGGTCGAAGCGAAGAAGAACAAAATTATTGATTATACAGAGAAGCCGGTGCTGGGATATTCGGTTTCGATGGGTATATATGCATTCAGCCGCGAAATTCTCGATTTTATTCCGAATCGGCGGTTTGATTTCCCCGATCTGGTAAAGAAGCTGATCGAAAGGGAGCGAAATCCGTCGGTTTATCGTTTCAGGGGTAAGTGGCTGGATATTGGCCGTCCCGATGACTGGGAGAAGGCTGACGCTTTATTCAGGAAAAAATCGCAGATATTTTTGCGATAATTGGCGTAAAATTTCTGTCATCTGTCGATATTACCAATAGACAAGGAAAAATAAGAGGAATTTTATATGAAATACTTGATTACGGGCGGAGCCGGATTTATCGGGAGCAATATCGCTCATGTTTTATTGGAAAAGGGCGCCGAGGTCCGGATTATCGACAATTTTTCGACCGGTCGACGGATCAATCTTGCCGATATCGAAGATAAAATAGAATTGATCGACGGTGACATACGCGATTTCTGGACGGTTAAAGACGCGGTCAAGGATGTTGACTATGTGCTTCATCAGGCGGCTTTGCCGTCGGTTCCCCGTTCGGTTGCCAACCCGCTGACCTCCAACAGCGTCAATATCGACGGCACCCTGAATTTGCTCGAGGCCGCCAAGCAGGCGGGCGTGAAACGGTTCGTGATGGCGTCGTCCTCATCGGTCTATGGCGACACCCCGGAACTGCCGAAACATGAGGCGATGTGGACCGATCCGCTTTCGCCGTATGCGGTCACCAAGCTGACCACCGAAAAATACGGCAAGGTATTTTTCGATCTGTATGGACTCGAGACGGTTTGTTTGAGGTATTTCAATATATTCGGTCCGCGCCAGGATCCCAAATCGGAATATGCGGCTGTTATCCCGAAATTTATCAACTCGATGCTGGCCGGAAAACAGCCGGTGATTTTCGGCGACGGCGAGCAGTCGCGTGATTTCACCTTTATCGACAATGCTGTTCAGGCCAATATTCTGGCGACCACCGCACCGGATGCGCCCGGCAAGTATTACAATATTGCGTGCGGGGCGCGGTTCACGTTGAATGAGCTGATGGAGATGCTCCGTTCCATTCTCGGGAGCGATATTCAGGCCAAATATACGCCGCCCCGTCCGGGTGATATTCTTCATTCGTACGCCGATATCGCAAAGGCGCGCGAAGAACTCAAGTATGACCCGAAGGTTATGTTCGAGGATGGCCTCAAGAAGACGGTTTCGTGGTTTTCGGCGATTTTTAATTCCCAGACCCCGGTTGGCGGGATCAGATTATAGCGGATACAGATATGGTGTCAGGTCACACCCTTCGGAAAACCTCAGGGAAGGACCTGACACAACATTAGATAGAATAATTATAAATGACAAAAGCGGCGCATCGAATGATGCGCCGCTTGTTTTTCGTGCAATTTCCAGTAAGTTGCAATCACCGGATACTAATCATCGAACAAATCATCGAACCGTTTCTTGCGATCATCTTTATTTTCCGCCGCGGCGACTTTACCACCGGGGGTGTGGACAGCCAGCCTGGTCTGGAACCAGTCGCAGAAATTAGATTTGTCTTTGATCGGTATCGGAGCGTCGACAGATTCACGACATTGGAAGTGGGAAGCCGGATCGAAATGACGGCACCCGCGACAACAGCGTAAATCCGCTCCGCAATGAGGACAGGCATCATTACGGGTCACTTTTCCTTCGATGCCGGTTGCCCGTCCGCAGTTCCAACATATTAGATCGCCCATTAAAAACCTCAAAAAAATGAGCCCGTATTTACAACCCGAATATAATGCATAATTCAAATGATGCAAACTATCTTTGAAAGACAATTTTTCATAAATTATGAGTGCTATTATCCTGTATATAAGAAGGGCAGCCAAATGGCTGCCCTTACGGTATTCATTTGCCGCGAGATTTATGGACAATCGGGAGGCAATCCGCTTTTATAGAGATAGTTAATTAAGTAAGTGCAATCGAGAATATTGATCGTTCCGCTGCCATCGACATCGGCCGCCCAGGTTGAAACCGGTTCAGTTCCGCCTTTATACAGAAAATTGATCAGATATATAATATCGAGCAGGTTGATAGTCCCGTCATCATCGGCATCGCCACAGATATAGCTGCAGATGTCTTCCTGCCCGGGATTATAATCCTCGGGGCAGTTATCGCAGGAATCGCCGACGCCATCCTGATCAAGATCCAACTGCATCGGGTTGAACATATCCGGACAGTTGTCCACCAGGCAGGTGTTTTCGGGATACCCCGGGTCGCCATATCCGTCGCCGTCACTGTCCCGGCAGAAAATCATTTGCAGGGTGGGATCGCCGTTGATTTCCATACCATAGTACCACTCCTGTTCCCACAGTTCGAACGGCGCCTGTGCCTGAAACCATTCCAGAAATGCCTGACCGATGGTTTTGTTTTCCTCGGACAGAGGGCCTGTGAAGTCCTGAAAATTAAGCATACTACCGCTTTTGGCAGAAGCAACCGTTATCAGACCGGTAGTCGTGTTGAATACATACGAGCCCGCCAGATAATCGGTATCGGTGAATCGACCGGGACCGCACGAAAATAAATTATAAAACAACGCCGGGGGATCACGCTCCTGGATTGTCGATGAATAGACCCAGTCGCCGCCCTTGTCATAATGGACGGTGAAATCAAAGGGACGTCCTCCGGCCAGACTCCCTTCCCAGTTGCCAAATGGCGCGGGTGTTCCCTCGCTTGGCAAAACTGTCTCCTCCCCGCCGAGATAATCGGCGGTAAGCCGCGTGGCCTCGTCCGGATTCAAATAAGGCCCATTAATCACCCATGTACCGATATGGGCAATTGGAGTTGCCTCCGGATCGTGTGTCAAACCGCTTACCGGGCTGCCGTCGGAATGACAGAAGCGTGCGCCAAATCCGTGAGAGCCCATCCACTCGGACACTTTCACCAGGAGACGATTCTCGCCCGCATTCAGGGTGACATCGATTTTTGAAATATCGGCTTCGTATCCGCCATAAACGTTGTCATACAGTATCTGTGTGCCATTGAGCCAAACTCTGGCGCCGTCATCATAACCCATCCAGAGCTGACAGCTTTGCTCGAACGCCGAATAAACCCTGACAAATGCGTAGCTCGCCCCGTAATCATGATCGTCATGCGCGGTCAGATCCACGAAGGGACCGCCGGAACTGAAAGCGGTCCAGGTTTTCCCCCCCATGATCTGCCCCTCGGTGGGATTTATTGACGCTTCGTCGGCTCCCAGATAATTGGTACTGAGATAGTTCCAGAAATTGTCGGAGATATCTTCATGGAACCCGTTCAACAGCCAGCCCCGGATAAATTCTCCCTCGGCCGGATAAATATCCGGATCGTTGATTCGATATTCGAGATCGGTAAAAGACTGATAAGCCGGATCGGTGAATCTGGCCGAAAAACGAAAATCCCCGCCTCCCTGACTTATTTTGCAGAGAAGCCTGTTCCAGCCCTCGACCAGGCCGACATTGACCTCGAAGGCATCTTCCGTCCAGCCGCCGTAACGGTCGTTGGTATAAACAAGGGAGCCGTTTAACCAGGCCCTGATACCGTCATCACTGCCCAGCAGAAGCTTGGCCGCGCGAGTGGTCGGGCTATAGACATAAACATGGGCGTAAGCGGCCGATTCGGTCGGGCGGGTGCCGAAATGGTGTCCACCTGAATAACTGTGGGCACAGACGGTCACAAAATGCCGTCCCTCATCCATGCGATCAAGGTAATCCGCGCCGGTTGTATAATAGCCGTAGTCATATCGGACAACACTGTCGCCATACACCAGATCCATATTGACCGGCATGTTCCACCAGTCCTCTTCGACATATTCCAATGCCCGCCACGGCTGGGTCAACTGGCCCATACGATAAGCATGAGCTTTACCCAGATAACCATTAACCATATTGGCTTCGGTGTCATAAGTAAGCGAGTGAGCGTAGAGCCTGCCGATATAAACCTCCGGAGCCATATCGCCTGTTCCGGCGGTATGGACCTCATAAACACCGTCGTAATTGTTGTCTTCCCAGTTGCCGTCGAGATCCATATAGAAAAGATCACAGGGGAATTGATCTCCGGATACTTCGGCCCAGGCGGCAGTGATATCGCCGACAAAAACAAATCCTTCGCTTCCGGCATTGAATCGATCGAGCACCCAGTTTTTAATATCCTGGGCGGAACCACCCGATACGGTGTTTATAAATACTGTGTATCCTTCCGACTCGAGGTCGGCGATGTACTGATTCAAACCGGTCGTGATTTGTGCATTCAGGGTGGCATCGACCAGAATAGAGATATCGGCATCGATTCTGCTTTTATCCGACAAAACGGCCCTGAACTCAGCCGCCCTGATTGGATGGGCCTTTAAATAATCGGAATGTGTACCCGGCAATACACCCGGAGGAGCGTGCCATTCGAGTTTCTTCATCTGGCGGCCATCCTGTTTAGCGGGATCGGGCGGAGTGGTTATTTTGTCGCTGGATGGATTGTCATTTACCTCTGTGGCCTGACCGGGAACGGTCCATATAAAAAATAACAGCAATATAAAATATGCAATATGAAAGGAATTTTTCTTCATTTGGTTTTGTCTCCCCCAAAATATCTGAGTAGTAATCAGGGTATGTTTATATTTCAAATATAATATAAATCGATTATATAACAATCGATAAATTACCGCGAATGGTCAAACCAGCTTATCTCCATGTCTTTTCTCGACTTCGGTCATATATAATATGATCGTCAGAAGTTGATAGAGATGCAGTCGTTCGGGCCTGCTGTTGACGTAATTCAGTATGCTTTCGCCGTTAAAACAAGACCGGACCGTATTACTCTCATTGTAAATTCGGTTGATTTGATCGCCTATTCTGGTATTTTCGGCCTCGATGTAGTTTACCGGTCGGATTTTCGTTCTCAATTTACTGCCGAACTTGAATAATCGCCGATTATCACGGAATATTTTTTTCATTCGCATTTTATTATTGAATAAAATACGGCTCATGGGCGCGTTGAATTTTACGCCGCTTCCATACATCGGGATATCCATCGCTTTCGGGCTGAGAAGTCTCAAAAACAATGCAAAAAAGTTATGATCGAGATATTTTGGCGGGATATTTTGGGTGGCGAAAGTAAACAGTTGATTTCCCCACATCGGCGCCGCCACCCAGCTGAACATCCGGTTGCGGTCCTCGCCGTTGCATACGGTTTTGTTGTTATAATCGAAAAAGAGGTGGCGGGTTTGTGCGATCGGATCGGTTTCGCCGAAACGGTCGATTTCGTTTTTCAGGCTGTCATGCAGGTCTTTTCTGTTCATGGAAAGCAGGGAGCAGGCGTCGGCGATACTCATATAATGATTGTACCCGTCATCCATGACGGCATCGGCCAGATGCGAATACCCTTTTTTGGGCATGTAAACGGAGCGGATAAACTCTCCGCCCATGCCCTTGAAGGTAACATACGGGCCGGGGATTTTTTTTTCGCGTTCAAGGTCATCATAGAAACAGGAGGTGTCGATCATGCCGTTGACCAGACCGTCGGTGATATATAGCAAACGGGTCATCTCGGAAATATCCTCGATCGGGTGGGCGGCGTTAATAATTTGGATATCCTTTCCATAGTGCCGGGCCAGTTGCCGGGCAATCGGAGTTTCATCACCGGTGACCAGCCGGTCGGTGTAAGCGGTAAAATCGGCGCCGATTTCGCACAGCCCGGCAAAAACGGCGCGGGTGTCGTAGCCTCCGCTCAGATCGGCGGTCAGCAACAGATTTTTTTCTTCGAGTCTGCCGACGCGGTCGGTCAGGGATTGGCGGAAGAGTTCGAGATATGCTCCGGCGGCTTTCCGGCGGCTGAGTTTGCGATTGTAGAATTGGTATGATACCGGTATCAGGCGGTCGTTTACCATCGTCTCGACAGAATCCTGCTTGATCGCCGCCATAATAATAGAGGCGGGATGGAGGCGATGGATGTCCTTGAAGAATGTTTTGTCGCCGAGGATGTATTCGAGTGTCAGGAATTCGGCGATGGCGAAAGGATCGAACTGAAGTTTTATCGCCCAATCGAGATTGAATTTGACCTCGCGCGAGAGAGCCAGTGTTTGGTTATCGTGATAAAAATAAATCGGCAGTCTTCCCCAGCGGTCATTGAAAAAGAGCAGTTTATTTTTGTCTTTGAGCCATATCAGGACAAGATAGTCGCCGTCGGCTTCTTTCATAAACGAGGCGACGGCGCTGTGATAGTCGGTATTATTACTGAACGATTCGGCGATATGCATCAGACCGGCTTCGATTTTTTGGTCATTGAAGTTGTATATCATGCCCTCGATCAGTATTGTCATATCGGGTTTATCGATGATGCGTCGGGGGTAGCCGTCGGAGCCGCAGAAGGCGGCACGGAGGGATGGTGTTATTATCACCGGCTCGATTTTAAACTTGTCGCGGTGAAGAAGTTGCGCGAAGCTTTGGTCGGCTTTTTTCTCGGGCAGGTTGGGCGCGGCTATAAGACTCAGACCGGGCATGGAATTTCCTTCGCGATGGTATTCATATCTTTATGACGGCTCCGTTTTTTATATTAAGCAGTAATTCAGGTTTTTGCGTCATAAAAATAAAGGGGCTGTTAACCCCGCTATATATGGATTAAAAAACGGGAACCCGCCCCCCTCAAAAAAGCGGGTTCCCTGCCTCGAGAAAAAGAAGATGGCGATCTACAGAAGCAACACCAGCAAATTTTTTATTCTTTTTATTTTAATATCAAAACTTTAGCCTGCTCATTGCATAATTTTAATAGCAACCGACATACCGAATTGATTGGCGGCGACAATTTTGTACTGTAACTCTATGTATATTAAGAAATTGCCAGTGGATAGGAATACAGCCGACGATTTGCCCGAAAGCGAAATTCGTATGATTTTGCGAGGCGGCGGCGTAGAAATGGCGTAAGACCCTGATATAAGGCGGATTGATTAATTGCGGGATAATCAATCGATTTCGTAGTTTTCTACGAAAAGGGAATCCATGTCGGGATGGGGATCTGAATGCCCGGATTATCTTTTGACACCGGTTCAGCCGGTGGATTTCAATAATTTACGAATATCAAAATCAGCTTTTTCAATAAACAATCTAATGAGGGCCGGTAATTTGGCCACATTCATAACCGGCGGGACAGGATTTATCGGGAGCAGGCTGGTTGACGCACTTCTTGACAGAGAGGAGGAAATTCATCTCCTCTATCGGAAGCAAAGTATTCAAAACCGGCCGCAACACAAAGCTCTGAAATGGTTCGAGGGTGATGTGACCGATAAAGAATCACTTATTCCGGCCATGCGGGGATGCCGGGAGGTTTATCACCTGGCCGGGCATACTCACAACTGGGCGCGCGACGGCATGGTTTATTTCCGTGTAAATGTGAGGGGTTTTCAAAATGTCGCCGAGATTGCCCTGAGAAACGGTGTAGAAAAAATGGTGTTCACCTCGACCTCGATGACCTACGGCCCGACCGATGCCGATATCGGCGACGAAACCATGTCGAGAAAAACAAAACGATTTTACACCGATTATGAGCAGACGAAATATATGGCCGAAATCGAGGCCGAAAAGTTTCTGGATAAGGGCCTTCCGCTGGTTATTGTGCAACCGACGAGAGTGTATGGACCCGGCAAAATGACCGAGGGAAACTCGGTAACCAGAATGATCGATATGTATCTGCATGGCACATTTCGATTCATTTTAAGCATGGGTATGGAGACGGGCAATTATGTTTATATCGACGATGTTGTGGATGGACATCTGGGGGCCATGCTGAAGGGCCGGATTGGTCAGCGGTATATTCTGGGTGGAGAAAACAGCACTCTCGAAAATTTCTTCTCGATATTGCGTGAGGTGTCGGGGCGGAGATCCCGTCAGTTCCATGTTCCACCGGGTTTGGCCGGTTTGGTTGCAAGATTCGAGGAAATCAGGGCCATGATTTTCGGATCATATCCTTTGATCAGCCGCGGCTGGGTGAAGACCTTTCTCAGAAACTGGGCCTTTTCGAGCGAAAAGGCGGTGGCCGATCTCGGCTATCGTTACAGGGGGCTCGGCGAGGGGCTTCGTTCGACCTGTGACTGGCTCGGCGGTGCGGGGGTAAGGGGGCAGGCGGGATAATCATGATTAATCAAAATGAGACTTACCGCTGGACGGAGGCTCTCAGAGAGCTGTTCCGGGGACAAGCATCGATTATTCTCCTGAGTGTCCCGGTGTTGCTAACGGTGTGGCGGTACTATGGCTCATCGGATTTTTTCAATGACAGTCTCCTTCAGTTTTTTAATGTAAGCGGTGCGGGACCGTCCGGCGTTCTATACTCTTTCGTAAGTTCCGCCCTTCTCCTGTTGATTGTACCGATAATTATAATCAGGCTGTTTCTTAAGATGCCGCTGAAAAGTTTCGGGTTCCAATGGGGCGACAAATCTGTCGGTTTCGCCATTGTCGGCGTGCTGTTCCCCATTATTGCAATACTGATGCTGTTGCCAACCTCGCGACAGCCCGATTTCATAATGGAGTATCCACTGTTTCGTCAGGCCGGCGAAAATCTTCCGGCGCTGGCGCTGTATGAGATTTCCTACGGATTATATTATTTGAGCTGGGAGTTCTTTTTCCGGGGATACATGCTTTTCGGTCTGAAAGATATACTGGGTAACGCGCAGAGCATATTGATTCAGACGATCCCCTCGACACTGATGCATATCGGAAAGCCGGATGGTGAGATTTTTGCGTCAATACTGGCGGGACTGATTTTCGGTTATATCGCCATAAGGACCAAGTCGATTATCTATGTGTTTCTACTCCATTGGCTAATCGGCATCACGCTGGATATATTCATCATCTTCATTTGATGGGGGTGCGATCTTGAAGAAATTTTCCGGTTGGTTTTATACGATACCGGATAATTGGCGGCCGCTCGATCTTTTCTGCGGATCATATCTGGTCATATTAAGCATTTTGATAATCCTGTTTCCAGAGAGAATACCGTACCGGCCGGTTCTTGTCATCGGCAACGCCCTCAGCATCGTAACGCTCGATATGGCGAGACGTTTGAGGTTGCGAAGCCGCAACAGGGTGTGGCAGTTTGTTCTCTGCGCCTATCCCCTGCTGGTTTTTTTGTGGATCTACAAGGAAATCGGCATGTTGGTGAATATTTTTCACGCCGACTGGTTTGACGCGGTTATCATCGATGCGGAGTACCGGCTGTTCGGTGTTCACCTTTCGTTGTGGAGCCAGCGTTTTATCTCGACCGGTGTAACGGAGTGGATGATGTTCGCATATTTTTTCTATGTCCCTCTTCTTCCCATCGTCAGCGCCGTTATTTTTTTCAGGGCCGGCGAAAGGCCCACGGATCGTTTGATATCGGCGTTGACAATGGCTTACGGTCTTTGCTTTATGGTAATTCTTCTCATACCCATGGAGGGGCCCAGATTCACATTTTCCGATTTTTACACGCGTGATCTGGGGGGGTCGTTTTTTCGGCAACTGACGATCTTCATGGAGCAATGCTGTCAGAATAGAGACGGTTGTTTTCCCAGTCCGCACTGCGCCGCCGGAACGGTTATGCTCATTTATTTGTGGAAATACCATAAAGCGGCTTTTTATTTCATCCTGCCCGTAATTATTTCATTTTACATTTCGACTGTTTACGGGAGATACCATTATATCTCCGATATGGTTGCGGGGATATTCATCGGGGTTGTCACGGCGCTGATCGAGCCAAAAATCGAAAAATTGCCTGACAGATTATTCGGGGGTAAAAAACACAGGGGTGCGCGGTTATGAAAGTACTGCTGGTTAAACCGAATCTCGGTCATGCGACTCTTGCCGGGAATGATTTCGTGGAACTCGAGCCGCTGGAGCTGGAGTATCTTGCGGCCGGTATCCCGCATCATGATGTGCGGCTGATCGATATGAGATATGACAATGACCTTGATGATACGCTCACCCGGTTTCGGCCGGATATTGTCGCCGCCACGGCATATTCGGTGCATTTCAAAAATGTGCTCGGGATAATGCGGACGGCGCGACGTCTTGATCCGAATGTTTTTACCGTGATCGGAGGGCACCATGCCACTTTGCTGCCGAATGATTTCGATCGGGAGGAAATCGATGCGGTTGTTATCGGCGAGGGCGTTTTTTCATTCGCCGAGCTTGTTAATAATCTCAAGAGGAATCTGCCTTTGGAGGCTATCCCCGGGCTGGCGATCCGGCACCGGGACAAGTTTCATTTTACAAAACCGCGCGCGGACATAGGGAGTATCGACCTTCTACCTTTGCCGAACAGAAAAATCACCGAAAAGCACCGGAAGAAATATTTTTATCTCTGGTGGAAACCGGCGGCCCTTATAAGGGCCTCGATCGGGTGCGCCTACCGCTGTTCTTTTTGTCCTATCTGGTCGGCCGCCAACGGCCGGTGCGAGTATCGCTCGCCGGAGGCAGTCGCCGATGAGTTAAGGACGGTAAAGGAAAACTTCGTATATTTTTGTGATGACAACGCCTTCCATGATTACAAAAAGATGAAAAGACTTGGCCGGATTATCAAAGAAGAGAAAATAAACAAGGAATACTTCTTCTTTTCCCGCCCGGACACGCTGTTAAAACATCCCGACCTGGTGGAGGACTGGGCCGGGATCGGTTTGAGGCAGGTGTTTATCGGGGTGGAAGTTTTGGATACCGAAAAGATGAGATCCCTGCATAAATATATGGAAGCCGATTCCAGCCGGGAGGCAATACGCATATTAAATGCAAACGGTATCGATCCCTTTGCGGCTTTTATGGTTTTCCCTGATTTCTCGGAAGATGATTTCAGGAGGATTCTTGACTATATGGATGAAATGAAAATCTATTTTAATGAGGTCACAGTCCTGACACCGGCGCCGGGAAGCGAATTATATTTTCAGGAGAAAGCGAATTTAATTTCGGATGATTATGACCTTTATGATTATTTGCATGCCGTCCTGCCCACGAAACTTCACCCGCGCGAGTTTTACAGGCATCTTGCGAATCTTTATATCAAAGCGTACTCTCCGTCGAGAGCGATAAGGGCGGCGCCGCATTTCAGGCCGGCGCTGACTCCGAGACGACTGATGGAAATTGTTCGGAAAGGATCAAGGAACTATTTCTCGATCAGGAACGCATGGAAGTCGTTTCAATAACGATAAGATTTTTCAGGATGCGTGCTGAGGGACGGTATCGAGGGCTTTTCGGATCGATCCGGCGAGTGATTTAAGTGTCAGCGGTTTACGGAGGAAGCCGAAGGCTCCGAGCTGGAGGGCGAGTTTGGCTCTTTCCGACCTGGCGTAGCCGGAGACGATAATTGCCTTCTGGGACGGGATCAAACTCAGGATTCTGCGGTATGTTTCGGCGCCGTCGATTCCCGGCGGCATAATCATATCCAGCAGGACCAGATCGACCGGTGTCTTTTTCAATATTTCCAGGGCGTTTTCACCGCTGTCGGCGGTCATAACGGAGTAGCCGAGTTTTTCGAGGAGTTTGACACAGACTTCACGTTGTTCGCTGTCGTCATCGACCACCATAATGGTTTCGTTGCCGCCATAGATCTGCTCATCTTCCGGTTTCTCGACATTTTCGCGGGTAATCGGGAAATAGAGGAAGAAGGAAGAACCGGCATCGGGGACGCTGTGGCAGTCTATATAGCCGTTATGATCCTCCATGACGGCATGGACGACGCTCAGCCCCAGTCCCGAACCCCGGCGTTTATCGGTAGCCTTGGTGGTAAAGAAGGGATCGAAGATTTTATTGAGCACTTCGGGCGGCATGCCGTTACCGGTGTCGGCCACGATAAGTTTGACATACTCGCCTTTGGGGATTCGTTCATAGTCGCCGGATGAATCATCGAGATAATAATTTTCGGTGGTGACGGTCAGGACGCCGCCGTCGCTCATGGCGTCGTAGGCATTAACAACCAGGTTGGCGATGACCCTGTGAATCTGGGCCGCGCCGCCCATGACATTCATCAGTTTTTCATCCAGTTCGGTAACGACCTCGATATTATCGGCGGGCGGTTGTATTTGATCGAGGACCTCCCGGATAATACCGTTCAGCCTGAGCGGGGCCTGTTCGTAGTGGGCCCGGCGGCCCAGTGTCAGGAGTTGCTGGTTGATGTCGGCGATTTTCCGGGCCGATTTTTCCATCGAGTTGAGATATTTAAGCGCCCGGGGGCTTTCGGTGACTTCGTCTTTAATCAATTCGGGGAATGCGACCAGCGGGCCGAGCAGATTATTGAAATCATGCGCCACCTGTCCGGCAATACGCCCGGCGGTTTCGAGCCGCTGTGCCCGGACGGCGAATTCCTGCAGTCGTCTGGTTCGGGTCACATCGCGGGCGATCCCGCAGATACCGTTAATCCGCCCCTCGGCATCGCGCATGGGGACCCGGACAACGGTCAGGTATCGGTTTTCGCTTCCGACCGGAAGAATTTGTTCCTGGTTGATAATTTCGCCATCAAGCACTTTCTGATCCGATTCGAGAATTTGCCGGCTCATATCGGCATCGAAAATATCCTCGTCGCGCTTCCCGATTATCTCGGCAACGGGCAGGCCGGTGAATCTTTCCATGGATGGGTTGGCGGCAACATACTCGAGATCCCGGTTCTTGATAAAGATGGCGTCATGAGCGGTTTCGAACAGGGTGCGGAATCTTTCTTCGCTTTCCCGAAGCGCTTCCTCGGCCTTTTTTATGTCGCCGATATCTCGTGTTACGGTCAGGATGTGGGGTGCGCCATTCAGGTTTATAATTTTTGCGGACAGGAGGGCGGTTTTCAGTTGGCCGTTTTTCATCCTGAATTTATTTTCCCAGTTGCGGATGAAGCCGTCCTTTTTTAGAGCCTCCATCATCTTGTGTCGATCATCCGGATCATTCCACAGGTTGATTTCTATCGAGGATTTCCCGATAACTTCATCCTCGGTGAACCCGGTCATGGATTTGAATCCGTCATTGATCATCACGAATTCGCCGGACTCGACCCGGCTGATATTTATCGCATCGGGGCTGGTATGGAAGGCGAGTCGGAATCTTTCTTCACTTTCCATCCGGGCCTCTTCGGCCTGTTTTCTCTTGGTGATATCCATATTTATACCGAGGATACCTATTGTATTATCGCCGTCAATAATGGGAGAAACGATAGTGTGTATATGTCGGCGGTCGCCATCGAAAGGATAGATCACTTCTTCATCAATCGTTTCGCCGGCGAACGCGCGGGAATCCTCGTTCAACCAGATTTCTTTTATTTTATCGTTGGGGGCCGCTTCCTCGGGCTTTTTGCCAATCAGCTCACCCCAGTTATCGACGCAGACTTTGTTTTGTATTATGTATCTATGATTGGTATCAACTGCAAAGAAGTCAAAGGGAAGGCTGTCGATGGTCGCCCGCAATAGCATTTCTCTCTTACGTAGTTTTTCTTCGGCTTTTTTGCGGGCGGTAATATCCCTGAGAACGGTGATGACGCGAACGACTTCGCCATTTTTGACAACCGGTATTTTTCGTGTTTCGGTGATGATCAATCGTCCCGAGAGTTCCGTTTCCTCGGCGGTTGTAATCGTTTCGGCCGATTCGAATACACGTTCATATTCATCGCGCACTTTATCGGGCAGGAATGGGTATATTTCGAAAAGGTTGCGGCCGATAATGTCGGTTTCGACGCCGACTTTTTCATGCCACTTGAGCAATGCCCTGTTAATCATGACGACATTATAATCTCTCTCGACGGCATGGATGCCATCGGCCAGCGAGTCGATGGTGGTGTGATACTGGTCCTCGGAGTTCCGCAATGCATCCCCGGCCAGTTTGCTTTCGGTGATGTCGGATGTCAGCACATAACGGCTGACAATGGCGCCATTTTCGAAACTTGTCGAGTAACTGTTATGAACATATCTCCTGGTGCCGTTTTTCCGGACAATCCAGTATTCCATCTCATCCGGATAAGATCCGGTTTTCATTTTTTCGTCGATTATGCTCCGGACTCTTTTCAAATCTTCGGGAGCCACCAGTTTGTCGCCGTCGATCGTGGTGAATTCATCGTATGGGTAGCCGAAAATTTCGCAGGCCCGGTCGTTGGCATAAACGACTTTGTCTTTCTCGACAATTGTCACTCCGTCATTGATATTTTCGACGGTTTTTCTGAAGCGGTTTTCGCTCTCACGAAGGGCGTTTTCGATGCGACGGTGCTTTCTCAGTGATTTATGGGAATACAGTCCGACAATGAGCAGGACGAAAAACAGCATCAGCCGGAAAAATATTTCATGCGGATGAACATCAAAAATCAACACGTCCCAGAAAGACCTATCGAAGAAAAACAGGTGACCCAGCAGGGCATCGACTATCCAGAAGGCGATTCCCAGCGATGCCGCTATGGTTACTATTTTGTTTTCCAGTTTCATATTGTAAATACTTAAGTTCAATCTGCCTGGTTGCATTCGGTCCGGATGTCGGTCACAGATTGAGATATTCTCTCGCCGATAAACAATCCCATGCGGCAAAAGCCACTTTTTTTACAGGTTATTATGCCTCTCTCCCCATATATGAGTAGAGAAAATACTTAATATTTTTATCGGTTGCGGGGGTCTGTTGATTTACCCCGGGCGGGCAATTACTTCAAGAAAAAGGGCCGCCAACCGGCGGCCCGTAGGTAATTTAGGATAAAATATCGCAATTATAGGCGGATTTATATAAGGATTGTCTCCTCGCGCCTGGCCCCGGTCGAAACAAGACAAATTTCGACCTGTAAATCATCGGCAATAAAGCCGAGATATTTCCGGGCATTATCGGGCAGGGAATCGAAATCATTGATTTCGGTGGTGGGTGATTTCCAGCCGTCGAATTCCTTATAAACCGGTTTGACGTGCCACAGATCGGACAGATCGAGGGGGACCTCGTTCATCTCGCGACCATCGAGGTTGTAGCCGACACAGATTTTTATTTTATCCATGATATCGAGAATATCGAGTTTGGTGACGGCGATTTTTTCGATACCGTTAATACGGCAGGCATGGCGGAGGGCGACCAGATCGAGCCATCCGGTGCGGCGCGGGCGCCCGGTGGTGGCGCCGAATTCGCTTCCGGCGTCGCGCAGTTTTTCGCCGGTTGCGTCATGCAGTTCGGTCGGGAACGGTCCGGCCCCGACTCGTGTCGTGTAGGCCTTGACGACGCCGATAACATCGTCGAACATTTTCGGTCCGATGCCGAGTCCGGTCAGGGCGCCGCCGACGGTGGTGTTCGAGGATGTGGCGAAGGGGTATGTTCCCAGATCGACATCGAGCATGGCTCCCTGCGCCCCTTCGAACAGTATCGATTTGCCGGCTTTGTAATGTTTGGTCAGTTCTATGGAGACGTTGACGGTTCGCGGTTTCAGCACCGGGGCCAGTTTCATGAGATCCTCGTGGATTTTGCCGACATCGGCGCGCTCGTCATCGCTTCCGGCGAAAATATCCGATCTCAGTTTACGGTAGGTTTCCAGTTTTTCGCGCAGTTTGTCGGGGGCATAGAGATCGCAGACCCTGATACCGAAGCGGCCCACTTTGTCGCGGTAGGCGGGTCCGATACCTCGCAGGGTGGTACCGATACCGTCGTTGCCGCGTTTCGATTCCTGCATCGAGTCAATAAGTTTATGATACGGCATAACCAGATTGGCGGCGGACGAGATAAACAGCCGTCCCTCGGTATCGACGCCTTCCTTGGCCAGCAGGTTCAATTCTTCCATCAGGCCGAATGGATCGAGAACGACACCGTTGCCGATATAACATATTTTCCCGGGGTGTATTATTCCGGACGGTATCAGGTGAAGGATATATTTTTTATCTCCGACCAGTATGGTATGTCCGGCGTTGGCGCCGCCCTGGAAGCGTGCGATAATATCGGCTTTTTCGGCCAGGAGATCGACGACTTTTCCCTTGCCTTCATCGCCCCACTGGCATCCGACCACTATTTTGTTTTTGCCCATAATATAATCTCGTATAACGAAGGTTTAATTTGGATTTCCGACAGAATCTTCAATCCACTTCAACAACTCCTTCTTGCCGATTCCCGACACGCTCGAAAAGGGAATCGGAGGGGTTTTGAAAATTTTTTCTATTTCGGTACATTTTTTCATAAGGTTATTTCGACTCAGCTTATCCGCCTTGGTGAGGATGATAACATAATTGATGCGGCGGGTTTCCATCCATTCGAGCATCATCAGGTCATCCTGATTGGGATCGCGGCGGCAGTCGAGCAGGAAGCAGAGGCCCTTCAGCAATTCTGTTTTTTCCAGATAGTCATTGACCAGTTTGCCCCACTTGCGTTTTTCGCTTTCGGGCGCTTTGGCATAACCATAGCCGGGTAAATCGACGAAATAATACTTGTCATCGACCAGAAAGAAATTGACCAGTCTTGTTCGTCCCGGGGTTTTGGAGGTTTTGGCCAGCCGTTTGCGTCCCGCCAGTTTGTTCAGCAGGGTTGATTTACCGACATTGGACCGTCCGGCGAATGCTATTTGGGGACGATTATCAAAGGGAATTTTAAGGGCGTCCGCATAGGACCTGTAAAATACAGCGTTAAGCGGCATATTAAGTTTACCTGTCTGAAGTTACAGCGTAGTATAACGGTTTCAATGTCAAATATGAACCTTATTTTTTCTTTTTTCCCGGCTTTTTGGATTTATTGCCGTCCGATAATTTGCCGTCAAAGGCTATTTTAACCGCTTCATCGACCTTTTTTACAAGATGGAGTTTCAGTCCCTCGACCAGCTTCTTGGGGAGTTCCGGTATATCTTTTTTATTTTTGTACGGCATAATCACGTCGGTTATGCCCGATCTTTTGGCGGCCAGCAATTTTTCGTTGAGTCCCCCGATGGGGATAACATCGCCGCTGAGGGTTATTTCGCCGGTCAGGGCGAGATTATGCCGCACCGAGGTTTTCGTCAGGGCGGATAGCAGCGATATCAGCATGGTAATGCCGGCGGACGGGCCGTCTTTGGGAACCGCGCCCTCCGGGACATGAATGTGAATTTCCATTTTGTCATAGAAATCGGGGTCGAGCCCGAAATGTTCGGCGCGGCTGCGGATAAACGACAGCCCGGCCGAAGCCGACTCCTGCATAACTTCGCCCAGTTTGCCGGTCAGGTTGAGTTTTCCCGAACCGCGCATGAGGTTGACCTCGATCGGCAGGACCTCGCCGCCGAAGGTTGTCCAGGCCAATCCGACGGCATAGCCGGGGCCCGGTCTGGTTTTGATATCGGTGGCGATATATGGCGGCGCGCCAAGCATATCGTTAACCTTTTTGACGCCGACCTTGAATTTTTTCCGTCTGGAGCCTTCGGCCAGTTGCTGGGCTATTTTGCGCAGGACCGATGACAGTTTTCGTTCCACCTCACGGACGCCTGATTCCCGGGTGTAGTTGCGGATAATTTCATAATAAGCCTTGTCGGCTATATCGAGACTGATTCCGCCCAGTCCCATTTCGTTTTTGAGTTTGGGCAGGAGGTACATTTTGGCGATGGCCAGTTTTTCGTGTTCCAGATAACCGGGCAGGCGGATTATTTCCATCCGGTCGATCAGCGCCGCCGGGATACCCGAAAGCGAATTGGCGGTGGTGATAAAGAGGACTTTCGACAGATCGAAGTCAAGTTCGAGATAGTTATCGGAGAAGGTGGAATTCTGTTCCGGATCGAGGACCTCGAGCAGCGCCGAGGCGGGATCGCCGCGGAAATCGACGCCGATTTTATCGACCTCATCGAGCAGAAAGACCGGGTTGGCCGATCCGCCTTTTTTAATCGACTGAATTATCCGTCCTGGAAGCGACCCGATATATGTTCTTCGGTGGCCGCGGATTTCGGCCTCATCGCGGACGCCGCCGAGCGACATCCTGACGAATTTGCGGTTGAGGGCGCGGGCAATCGATTTACCCACCGAGGTCTTCCCCACCCCGGGCGGGCCGACGAAGCAAAGAATCGGGCCGCGCACTTTGCCGGCCACTTTGAGGACGGCCAGATGTTCGAGGATTCGTTTTTTGGCCTTTTCCAGGCCGTAATGGTCGCCGTCGAGGATCGATTTGACCTCGGCAAAGTCGGACCTGTCGCGGCTGTATATTTTCCACGGTAAAGCCAGGAGCCATTCCACGTAGCCGCGCACCACGGTCGATTCGGCCGAATAGGGATGCATTTTGGCCAGTTTTTTTATTTCTTCCTCAGCCCGGGTAATGACTTCTTCGGGGGCATCGAGTTGATCCAGCTTGTCATACAAATCATCGACTTCATTGGCGGTATCGTCAACCTGCCCCAGTTCCTCCTTGATCGCCTTGAGCTGTTTCTGGAGGTAAAATTCTTTCTGGTCCTTGGTCAGGGCATCCCTGACGGTGCCGTCAATTTTCTGTTCGATACGGAGAATTTCTATTTCGGAGCGAAGTATTCGGGACAATTCCTCGAAGTGATCTTTAACCGTATTCTGTTCAAGTATTTTTTGTTTTGTATTCATTTTAAGGAGAATATGAGCGGTGACGGTATCGGCCAGTCGCTGGTAATCCTCGATACCCGAAAACGACAGCAGGACTTCATCGGGGATGCGCCGGTTGAGATGGACATACTCGGAGAACAGCTCGCGGATGGTTCGTGAGAGCGCTTCGGTTACGCGGTCGCGTCTTTGGGCCGGGGGGATAAATTCAATGCGGGTGGTATAGAATCCCTTGGTTTTGTTATAGGTTTTGATTTTGGCCCGGACCAACCCTTCGACCAGCACTTTCATGGTTCCGTTGGGGAGTTTCATCAACTGTAATATTCTGGCCACCACTCCGACCTGATGCAGGTCGTTTTGTTTGGGCATATCGATATCCGGCATTTTTTGCGCGCACAGAAAGACCTGTTTATCGAGAACCATCGCCTCCTGCAGGGCCGCAATGGTAAACGGCCTTCCGACCAGAAGCGGGTAAACCATGTGCGGAAATATGACGACATCCCTGAGCGGGATAACCGGGAGAACACTTCCGATCTCTATATCTTCTTCACCGTATTGCAGTTTCATATAAACCTTCCTTAAAATTCATCACCCTCATCCAAAACGCCCTCTAATTTAAGCAATTTCGCGCCGAATAGTTAGGACTTTTTCCCCCCCGCTGATAAGTTACAGGGGCGTATTGAAATACAGCTGTTTTTCCATTGCGGTTGGACACATTGGATAGTAATTACCGATGATTCATTTCGAATCCGGTCGGATTTTATGGAAACGCTGTATCTCCTTTACGGATAAAGAATAAGCCAAAAAGGTCTTGCAAAAACGGGCAATCTATAGTATAGTTTTAAACTTACGGATACTATGAGGAACGAAACAGGCGTCTATCAGTATAAATTCAGAGAAAAAGAAAGAATAAAAAATAAAGGGACATCAATTCATGACAAAGTTAACGACTTACCTGGTCGCCTTAACGGCGCTAATTCTGACGGCCTCATTTTTTGCCGGTTGTGGTGGTGATGACGGTCTGGTTCTGGCCAATGTCGGAGGTGACAAAATTTACGCCCAGGATCTGGATGATATTATCACCCGGAGCCGCCAGAGTTTCCCCTCGTTCGATGAAGAACTCGAATGGCGGAAGACCATTCTCGACAGCCTGGTGATACAGCAGCTTCTTATTCAGGAAGCGTACCGCTTCAAAATCGATGAATCGGAAGAGGTGAACCGTATCGTTCTGGCCAACCGCGACAATTTTCTTCTGGATGTTTTGTTTTTGCGCGAGGTGGCCGACAAGGTCAGCGTGACCGACGATGAGATCAAGGATTTTTACTCCAGACTCGAATATAAGGTGAAGGCGTCGCATATACTTGTCAAAGAAGAAGAGACCGCCAATATGATAATTGATTCGCTCAACAGCGGATCGAGTTTCGAGAATCTGGCCATAAAATATTCCACCGATCCCAACGCCCAGCGCAACCGCGGCGATCTCGGTTATTTCACCTGGGGGCAGATGGATATGGTGTTCCAGGAGCAGGTTTTCAAAATGAATCCCGGCGAAATTTCGGCTCCGTTCGAGACGAGATATGGCTGGCATGTTGTCAAGCTGACCGACCGGTTGCCCAATGAGTTGCGGGGACCGTATGAAAAGATGTATGACCAGATCAACAGTGGGGTCGAAGGGCAGAAACGCAACGCCCGTCTGGAAGAATATAAAAATCTGCTGATGGAAAAGTACCCGGTGACTATCGATACCATCACCTGCCAGTATCTTTTGAACAAGCGCGAAATCCTGTATCCCCCGTCGGTTCTGGAGACATTGCCTAAGAACGATTTCGATCTGGAGCAGCTTGACCGCGATGAGAAAGAGTTGATTCTGGCCAGCTGGGAGGGTGGGCAGATTCCGCTTGGCCCGTATCTGGCCAATGCCAAGAAATACCGCGCCAGCATGAAACCGGATTTCGACCAGTATGACGAACTGGCTGAGTTCATTTTCAATATCAGCCTTTCCGATATTCTCGCTTATGAGGCGCGCCAGCTGGGGCTGGAGGATGATGCCGAATACAAGCGGAAGCTAAAGAAATTCAGGGAGCTGGCCATGGCCGATATAATGCAGAACGACTCACTGCCGGTCACCAATATGCCCGATGAGGGTGAGATGCTTCAGTATTATGAGGACAACCCGAATGAATTTTCCATCCCCGGCAAGATACATATATACGAAGTGATGTTCAACGATTACCAGATGGCCAAAACATATGCCAAAAAGACCGGCAAGCTGAGCAAGTTTAAGTCGCTGGCCGCGCAATATACCGAGCGTTCGGGCAAACGGGCCGTGGAAGGTGATCTCGGGTGGGTCGATGCGCGAATGTATCCCAGGTTATTTAAGGCGGCCGAGATGGCCGATGTCGGCAAAGTGGTCGGACCGATACCGGTGGGCGGCAAGCATTCAATTATATATGTGGCCGAGAAACAGCCCTCCGAGCTGAAGGATTTCGAGATGGTGCGACAGACGATTAGCTCGAAACTGGAACAATTGCGGCGGCGGCAGGCTTTCGAGAACTGGGTGGAGGAGCAAAAAGAAGGAGTCTCCATCGATATTAATGACAATAATATAAGGGCCAGCATCAAAAAGGCCAAATATGCCGAAGCCGAGACTGAAACCGTGCAGGAAGTTCAACCGGCGGTTACGCCCGAGGGTGGTGCGGAAACCCCGGCGGATACGACTTCCGGCGAATAAATCGGAATTGATATGAAACGAATCGTCCTACTTACGATAACGCTTTTTTATATTTTAATGGCGCTCGCGCCGGTTCTTAACGCATCCGAGCCGATAGAGCGAATTATTGCCATTGTCGGTCGGGAGCCAATTATGGCCTCGGAGCTGGCGGCCCAGATTCAGCTTTACGCCATTCAGACCAACCAGAAGCCGCAGACCCGGGCGGAACTCGAGGAGTTGCAGACCGATATTCTCGACCAGATGATAAACGAGCGGCTGTTTTTGATCGAGGCCCGCAAGGATACGCTGGTCAAGGTTACTCCGGAGGAGATCGATCAGGCTCTCGATGAACATATCGCCCGGATTGCATCGCAGTTCCCGACCGAGCAGGCCTTTCTGGAGCAGATCGCTCTCGAGGGGATGTCATTGCGGGATTATAAGAAACGGTTGCGGCCCGAGGTGGAGAATCAGCGTCTGAAGCAAAAGTTGATTCAGAGTAAATTGTCGCAGATTTCGCTTTCGAAGCAGGAAGTTTATGATTTTTACGATAAGTTCAGGGATTCCATTCCCGAGCAACCGGAAGCGGTGAAGCTGGCTCATATCCTGATCACTTTTCAGCCGTCGGGAACCACCGAGGATTCTGTACGGCAGGTTGCCGAAAGTGTCCGCGAACAGGCTGTCTCCGGAACCGATTTCGCGGTTTTGGCGGCCCAGTATTCGGATGGTCCGACCGCCCTGAGCGGCGGCGACCTGGGCATGATTTCGCCCGATGATGTTGTGCCGGAGTTCAGTAAAGTGGCGTTCAATCTCGATCCGGGTCATATATCGCCGCCGGTGCGAACGCAGTTCGGTTATCATATAATTTTATGCGAGGAAATAGTCGGCACTAAGGCGCATCTTCGGCATATCCTGTTCGAGGTGAGTCCGACGCCGGCCGATTCGCAGTTATCGTTTATACTGGTCGATTCGTTGCTCAACGAGATAGACAACGGCGCCGATTTCAAGGAACTGGCCAAGATATTCTCGGCCGATGACGACTCGCGTAAGCAGGGTGGTGAGCTGGGGTGGTTCGCCGTCAGGGATCTCCCCCCGTCTTTCATCGAGGCGCAGGACAAATTACCGGAGATTTCCGATGTTTATGGTCCTGTCCGGACCGAGTTCGGACTGCATATTCTGAAGAAGCTCGACTGGCAGGCGGAAAAAGTTCTCAATCCGGATGATGATTTCGACAAGATCAAGGAAATGGCCCGGCAGTCAAAGACGGGCGATGTCGTAGATGAATGGCTGGAGGATATCCGGGAGGATACTTTCGTCGAGATTCGTTCCTATGAAGATTGATGGGGGCTCTATGCGACTTGATCAATATTTATCGAAACTGGGAGTAATCAAGCGTCGGACAGTCGCAAAGGAAATGGCCGACAGCGGCTTGATAAAGCTTAACAGCCGTAGGGCGAAACCGGCGGCCGATGTTAATATCGGGGATATTATTTCGATCGGCGGCAATCGACAAATTACGATTGAGATTATAAATATTCCCTCGGGCAACGTAAAAAAGGAAGAACGCGAGGAGTATTACAGGAAACTGGATTGAATCGGAATGTGTGCCTTGTCGGGGCGGATAACTTTTACTTGATTTATTGAACAAACATAATTAAAATTCGTTTCAAAAGGGCCTGATGTAACCTTAGTATTTTTTTAGAATATATTAACTTGATATAAGCTGGAGAATCGAAATGAAAATCACTGATGAACTAAAAGACGATGTTGTGATTATTGGTCTCGAGGGTAAGGTCATGGGCGGCCCGGACGCTACCATGTTCCACGGCAAGCTGCATGAATATGTCAACAGCGGCAAGAAGAATGTTGTTGTCGATCTGGCCAAAGTGGAGTGGATGAGTTCGGTGGGTCTCGGTATGCTGATTTCGGCGCTGACAACCATGAAAAACAACGAAGGCGAATTGAAGCTGGCCAATGTGACGAAAGGTATTGAATCGCTTCTCACCATAACGCGGCTGGTGACAATTTTCAAAACTTATGACTCGATTGAGGAAGCAATAGCCGAATTCGGGAAATAATGATAGATCGAAATAAAATTTCGGCGGCGGATTTAATATCCGTCGCCGTTTTTTTATGGGTGTTATTTTTTCATAAACAATTTCGGGGGGTAAAGGAAAATCTTGCGCAATTGCACCGTGTATTTCGATGCGGAATTAATTTTGTGCCTGATTTTCGCGATTAAATAAAATTACCGGTGTGATTGCGCTTGATAAAAAAAATGATATCCTTATATTCAGGACTTTTGAAGAAAGAATAAATGGAGCATATCTTGGAAACACTCAATCCGGTGCAACGTGAGGCGGTTACCACGACCGAGGGTCCGCTGCTGGTGATTGCCGGGGCCGGATCGGGCAAGACTCGTGTTCTTACGAGCCGCGTGGCGCATATTTTATTCCAGCGGCTGGCCGAGCCGGTCAATGTCATGGCGGTGACGTTTACCAATAAGGCGGCCAACGAGATGAAGGAGCGTATCGACACGCTGCTGGGATCGCGAATTTTTGATCTGACCGTTTCGACTTTTCACTCGTTTTGCGCCCGGCTTCTTCGTCGCGAGGCGGCCGAGATCGGTTACCCGCAGAATTTTACCATCTTCGACGAGGATGACGCGCAGGCGCTGATAAAAAATTGTCTCGATGAATTGAATATATCGCGGAACCAGTTTCCGGCGCCGTCGATGCGCCGGAAGATATCGGCCGCAAAAAACAATATGATCGACGCCGCGAGTTTTGCCCGAAAGGCATCGGGATATTTCGAGACCCGCGCCGCGCAGGTTTATACTATGTATGAGGATCGCCTCAGGCAATGCGGCGCGTTCGATTTCGACGACCTGATTTACCGCTCGGTGCAGCTTCTGGCGGGCCGCGAGGATATCCGCGAGAAGTACCGGCAGCGGTTCAAGTATATACTGGTCGATGAATACCAGGACACCAACCACACCCAGTATCAGCTTCTGAAGTATCTGGTTGGCGAGCATAAAAATATATGTGTTGTCGGCGACGAGGACCAGTCGATTTACGGCTGGAGGGGGGCCGACATAACCAACATTCTCAATTTCGAGAAAGATTTCCCCGGCGCGAGGGTAATTAAGCTCGAACAAAATTACCGCTCCACCGAAATCATCCTGCAGGCGGCCTCGGCGGTTATATCGAACAATGTCAGCCGCAAGGAGAAGACTTTGTGGACCGAGGTCAAGAGCGGCGACCCGCTCAAACTGTTTTTGACCGACACCGCCGCCGATGAAGCGGCGACGGTGGTGAACGATCTGGAGGGTAATCTCGAACGCTGTCCGCTGAGCGAGACGGTGGTATTGTACCGCACCAATGCGCAATCGCGACCGTTCGAGGAAGCGCTGCGAAGAAAAAATATACCGTACCAGATTATCGGGGGTGTGTCGTTCTACCAGCGCAAGGAAATCAAGGATGTCATGGCTTATCTCAAGCTGATCGCCAACACCAGGGATGATGTTTCGTTCCAGCGTATCGTCAATTATCCCAGGCGCGGGATCGGTAAAACATCGATAGACAAACTGGCCCGATTCGCCCGGACGGCGGGTAAATCGCTTTATGAGGCATCGCTCATAGTGGATCAGTGCGCCGAACTGGGTTCCCGCCCGCGCAAGATACTGACTCAGTTCAGCGAGATAATCGAAAAATTCGTCGTGCTCAAGGACCGGCTCAATATCGACGAGCTTACACAGCAACTGGTCGATGATCTCGAGCTGCTGGAGCAGCTGGTGGCCGAGGACCCGCTTGTGGGGCAGGGCCGGGTGGAAAATGTGGAGGAATTCATATCGGCCGCGCGCGAGTTCACCAACAGTTTTCCGGAACCGAACCTCGACAATTTCCTGGCCGAGATTTCGCTGTATACCGATCTCGACAATTATGCCGAAATCGACGAAAAAGTTACCCTGATGACGCTTCACTCGGCCAAGGGGCTGGAGTTCGACTCGGTTTATTTGTCCGGTCTCGAGGAGGGTTTATTCCCTCTCGGCCGCGCCATCGAGAGCGAGATGGAACTCGAGGAGGAGCGGCGTCTTTTTTATGTCGGGGCCACGCGTGCCCGCAAATATTTGCAGCTTTCGATGGCGACTGTCCGCAACCGTTTCGGCGAGATGGAGTCGATACCCTCGCGTTTCATAAAGGAACTGCCGCCGTCGCTGGTCGAGACGGTTGACAAGCGGAGCCATCACCGGCGGGAGTATGAATCGCTTCGGTCGGTGGGATCGATGCTTGGCCGCGACAAACCGGTCGATAAGGGTGTTCACTACGAATATGAGCCGGAGGAAGTTATGCGGGCCGGGCGGATTGTCCAGCACAAGACATTCGGGCGCGGAAAAGTGGTTAAGGTCGAGGGGCGGGGCGAGTCGATGCGGCTCGAGATATATTTTACCGGTGTCGGGCTGAAGAAAATAATGGCCAAATACGCGCATCTTAAAGTTGTCGGTTAGTAATTTTTCCAAATAGTGTTCATTTTTTCACCTATCCTGTTTTAGTCGCCGGATTTGGCTAATCTACAGGATTGTCATTCCGATAAAAAAAATAACCCTATGAACATATCTTGGAAAGGCAGCATAGATGGACAACGTTACACCCCGGGAAATTATTTCCGGTATTCATGAAATCGGCAGTCTCCCCCAGTCTCTGGCGGCGGTACTGAAAATACTCAACAATCCTGCCGCGGGGGCGGACGAAATCGCCGATGTTATCGCCAAAGATGTTTCATTGACCACCCGGGTATTGAAGATGGTCAACTCGGCACAGTACAGCCGCCGTCGCAAGGTCTCCAAGGTTTCTGAAGCTGTTATCGTTATGGGTCTCAACAGCATCAAAATGCTGACGCTGTCGAGTTCGGTGTTCGGGATGATGCCGGACAAGGAACTGGGCGAAAAGTGCGATGTCAGACGAATCTGGCGGCACCTTATCGAAACCGCCACCACCGCCCGGAGAATCGCCGAGGTGACCGGGTACAAGGATCCCGAAGAGGCCTTTGTCGCGGGTATTTTGCATGATCTCGGAATCATCATTATGCTTCTCTATTTCAAGGGAAAATATATCGATGCTGTCGAAATCATGAAAAATAACAAAAGCGGTTTGACCGCGGTCGAAAAGGAAGCTTTCGGTTTCACGCATTGCGATGTCGGCGCGGAAATGGTCAATGCCTGGAAACTTCCGTCCAAACTCGGATTCGTGGTCGGGAACCATCACAATTTCGATCATCCGGGGCTTATGCCGCAAGATTCCGAATTGAACAATATTGTGGCGCTGGCCGACCGGCTGACCCTCGGCCCGTTCGATGAATATTATCCCGATATCGAGCAGAATATTATGTTTGTCAGATCGGCCTGCCGTAAGCTTAATCTCGAAAACGAAACGGCCAACGGCATCCGCAAGGATTCCATCCACCAGGCGATAGAGCTGGCCGAATATCTCGATCTCGATGTGGGCGAGATAATCGACATCCTCACCGAGGCCAACGAGCGGCTGGCGGAGTTGTATTTTTCGCTCGAGAAATTGTATATCGACAGACAAAACGCGGAGACCTCAGGGGTTTCCGAACAAATAGAGGTGGTTGGGTAATATTAATTGATACTTACCTCCTTCCGTAGAACGGCCGGGTCGTGCATGCCCGGCCTTTATTTTTTGTGAAAAATTAAAACATATTTTTTCGACCGACCGGAACGGCAATTAATTATCTCGATGCCGTAAAAAATTAGCTTGTAAAACCGGCTCAAATGCTTAAATTGCTCCAATATTTTTTATAGATAAAGGAGTTTTAGAGAATGTCACGAATTCTATCCAATAAGCGAATGACAATAGCCCTTGTGGTTATTTTTGGATATTTAATTTACACGATGGCCTTCGGTCAGCATGACACCCAGGCCATTCCGGAAACCGACACGATCACGCAACAGGTCGATTCCCCGGCAGCCGGTCTGGAGACCGAAAGGGCGGCCGCGGGCGACCATCAGCCCGGTGAAGAAGCAACTCACGAGCATGAGGAAGGTTCCAGTGAAGAAGAAGCGCCGACCGGGGACGGCTCCAGCGAAGTGGCCGATGTTCTTCTTGGACTGATAGTTATCCTTCTGGCGGCGAAGCTGGGTGGCGACTTTTTCGAGCGTTTCAAACAGCCGGCGGTGCTGGGCGAGCTGGTATTCGGAATGATAATCGGTAACATGACCATGGTCGGTATCGACTTTTTCGAACCGTTCCAGTACAGTCTGACATTGGAGGTGCTTGCCGAAATTGGCGTTATCATACTCCTGTTCATGGTCGGACTGGAGTCCTCGGTGGCGGAGATGATGCGGGTCGGTGCAGCCGCGTTCATGGTAGCGACATTCGGTGTCATCGCCCCGTTTTTCCTCGGCTGGGGTGTGGCGATACTGTTTTTACCGGAACATTCTGTTTATGTTCACATGTTTATCGGCGCCACGCTGACGGCGACCTCGGTCGGGATAACGGCGCGGGTTCTCAAGGATATCGGTAAAATCCGCACGCGTGAGGCGAAAATAATTCTCGGTGCGGCGGTCATCGACGACATCATGGGTTTGGTTATTCTGGCGGTCGTGACCGGGATCATCACGGCGGCGGCCAACGGCGGCAGTGGCATCAGTTCTTTTGAGATTTTCCTGATTATTGCTAAGGCGGTTGGTTTCGTGGTCGGCGCGATTGTTATCGGTCAGTGGCTGATGCCGCATATATTCAAAATCGGCAGTAAGATCAAAGGTTCTGGTGTTTTGCTTTCGATCGCTTTAATGGTTTGTTTTCTGCTGGCGTTTCTGGCTGACCAGATCGGTTTGGCCTCGATTGTCGGCGCCTTTGCGGCCGGTTTGATCATGGAAGATGTTTCTTACAAGGATTTCACCGACCGCGGCGAGCATAAGATCGAGGAACTGATCGAACCGATAAGTGTCTTCCTGACGCCGATATTTTTCGTCCACATGGGTATGAATGTCGATCTGGCGACTTTCGGCCACACCAGTATTCTCCTGTTTGCGGGAGTTATGACGCTGGTGGCCATTCTTGGCAAGCAGGCCTGCTCGCTGGCGATATTCGACAAGACGATCAACAAAATATCAATCGGGCTGGGTATGATCCCCCGGGGCGAGGTCGGACTTATATTTGCCGCGATCGGCTCCAAGCTTATTCTCGACGGCAAACGGATTATCGATTCCGGGACATATTCCGCTGTCGTTATCATGGTGATGGTGACAACGCTGGTGACGCCGCCGTTGTTGAAAGCATCGCTTCTTAAGGGCGAGAAGAAGAAAAAGGCGGAGACCGCCAAAAGCTGATTTTCGCATCAGATTAATTGATGGGCCGATATTATCGTATCGGCCCTTTTTATTTTGGGGACGGATTACTTCCAGCGTTCGAGTTCGGGGATGACACCCGAATCGATGTCGATACCGACACCGTAATTGTCGTAACCAAAGGTGCTGTCGGTTCTCGACGGAATGAACCAGAATTTATCGTTCGAGGCGGTTTCATGTTCGACCGAAGCGCTGTCGTCAAATGAAATATAGCTGTCATCCCCCCCGATATCGATAAAGGCGCCGAGTGATTTGCTGTCGGAATAATATGTTACCAGCGGGGTCGGCCGGGTGTAGTACTCGCGGAAATCGACCGCCCCGAGTCCGAGGGCGCCTTTTTTGAGAAGGTAGCTGTCATCTCCTCCGATATCGATCAGGAAGGCATTGGAGCGTATCTCGGCGCAACCCATAGAGATCATTTCGGCCATATAGGAATCGTCGCCGCCGATATTTACCAGGATGGCGTTGGTGTAATCCCAGCCGAAGCCAAGCGCCGCCCCGGCGGTTTCGTACAGTTCATGTCTGTCATGGCCGCCTTCGTCGATCAGGATGCCGTTGCAAAAATGCGCCCCGGAGCCCTGTGTAAAATAGCATGATTCATATACATCGTCGCCGGCGCCGTCATAGGCGATACCGGTCGAGAACCAGTAGGCACAACCAAGCGACCAGTTACCCGACAGGTAATGGTCATCACCACCGATATCAACAATGGCGCCCATCCCCCCGGCCCATGAATGACCGTCGGTCATATCGCCGCGTCGGCCGAAACCGACCCCCTGCACGCCATTGCCGTTTATTTTGTGTTTTGAATGATAATCGGCCATGTCGAAGATTTCGGGTGACGGCTCGCCTTTGTAGAAATCATCCCCGGCATAATCGGCCAGGACGCCGATCCCGCCGCCGACGCCGCCATAACCCTGCCCGTTGCCATAGATGTAGAAACTGTCAATTCCGGCGGCATCGAAACACAGGCCGATCCCGAAATAGCCGCATCCCTGCCCCGACAGTTCGGCCTCATATTTGTCGTTGCCGTCTTTATCGAAAAGGATACCGATTCCGAACAGCCCGAAACCCTGGGTCCGGCGTTTGCCGAGATATATATCATCTCCTGCGGCGTCATACAATATGCCGATCCCCAAGACACCGCTACCGAGCGATGAGTATGAATTATTTCCTTCATAAATATCATCGCCGCATATATCGATATGGACCGACACGGGCGGCGCGAGAGCGGTGTTACACCCGAGCGGATCAAGAAACGGTGCATCTCCGATGTCTATTGACGCCAGCGATGTCCCGATATCGGATCGATCGAGGTTCATTTTGTCATTACCCGCCAGGACCACCGCGCCATACGGAGTAGGCAGATAGAAATCGAAAAACTCAATCGAATCCTTATAGAAGCTAATCGAGTCGGCGGTTTCCTGCACTATGGCCGCCGCCATGAGGGCGGCGTAGTGCATGGAGGGGTAATCGATGGTTCGGGCGACATCGTCGATTTCGGGATAATACACATTGCCATCAGATTGCGTCAGGGCGAGATCCTCGATTTCGAATATTTTTTTCATTTTTTCGGGATCGCAATTGCGGAGAGCGATATTTCGCCATTTTATGGACTCACAGAGATTGAGAAGAAGTTTACCGATTATCAGTTTTTCCTTGTCCGGAAGCGTCGATTCGGTTTCGGCCGCCCCGGTCATGTAAACGTCGATGGAAATTGGGATCGAACTGCCGAACAGTAATTTGTCATGCCGTGATAACGCAATCATCGAATCGACCGCCTCGGATATGGGATGCGCCGAATCGGTGATATTCAATAAATTCGGCGAATAGTTGCGGAAGCCGCCCAGTTTGCGATCGACACCGAGCGAGTAGGTGAGATAGTACAGAGCCAGCGAGCTGGTGTCGAGAAAGGCGGGATCCATATATTTTTCCGCCGCGCCGGCCATGGTTTTACCGTAATCATACAGTTTCAACGGCTCGGCGAAGAGGTCATCGAACGAGCCGAGTTTATGCGGTATGTCGTTGGGGAAACGGCTCCAGTATCCTTTCGGCTGGTAGCCGAGATCGTAACGGTCAAATCCGACGGAATCGAGGACAATTTTAAGGATATCATCATTATCCCCGGCTGTCGCCGGTCCGCATAAGCAAATAGATATAAAAAACAGTAAAAATAAATATCGGGGCATCGTTATTCTCCCACCGGCTGAAATGTTAATTATAGATTATAGCCGAAAAAGAGGCCGCCGGGCAATATAGAATTTCGATTAAAACGAGTAAAAAAAGGCCCCCGTATCGAACGGGGGCCCGAAAATTATAACGCCGTCGTATTAAAACATATTGTATTTGAACGACACGCGGTAGTTCATCGTTTCTTCTTCACCCGAAATGAAATTGAATCCGTTGATAACCATCTCAGGATTTATCTGGGCGTCGATCAGGAAATTGCCCCAGTGGAAGCCGGCGCCGAGATAAGTTTCATTTTCGACAGTACTGGCTTTGAATGTGCCGCTGTAGTTATCGGCCTGGATATCTTCATATTTGGAGTTTGTCCAGTATGAGGTGGCGCCCATGCGCAAATCCATCCAGTCGAAAACGACCGCATCGAGTCCGATTTTGAAATACGGCAGGGTGAAATATTTAAAGTTTTCTTCGGCCGACTGCACGCCGATATCATTGGTATAATCGAATTTTTCGAGTCGCAGGCCGATATCACCGATGGCGAGGATACCGGAAGCCGGCTCATAATTAAGGCCGACACCGGCATCGAGCATGATTTCTTTCAGTTCATTCTTCTCGGTTACGGGATTCGTATCGGTATCATCAAGCCAGAGACCATACACTTTATTGGCGAATTTGCCATAGGCAAAACCGGCGTGAGGGACAACAGTCATTCGGCGATCGACCTCATGGAAATAACGTCCCATCAGGTAGAAGCTCATATTGCCGTCCGGCTCGGTACGATTATTGCCGTTGCGGCCGATATCGGTCCATGACAGCAGATGCAAACCGCCGGCGAGATCTAATTTTCCGTCTTTCATAGTCAGGCCGAAATCGAAATCATAGGCACATGTTTTTTCCTCGGTCATATCTTCATACAATGAGAAATTATATGCCGAATCCGCTTCGACGGTTCGTGAGCCGTGGGCATAAGCGAAATGAAAACCGAATTTGTTATCGCCGAGCATACGGGCGTAAAACAGGTCGATACGGTGATTGTCCACCGGAATAAAGTTTGTGAGATAGTACGGAAAACCCTGGTACGGCTGATTGGTTGTGAAATAAAGAGCCATCACAAACGGTTTCTTTTTTCCGAATTTGTAATGCACGCCGACATCGGTAAATATATCGCTACCGTTGCTGAGTTCGTATCTATAGTCGCCGAATTCGCCGATAGCCATATCGGGATAATCATACAGGGTCGACGGGAACAGCCAGATATTATAATCATCATGCACGATCATATTGGCGTCGCCCATGGTCAGTGTTCTGGTCTGGGTTGCGAAACCACAGCCAAAGGCCAGCAGGAGGGCGAACGAGGTTAAAATTAGCACTCTTTTCATTACTCTATCCTTTCCATAGTATGTCTGTTTCTTCCATGATGGCGCTGTTGCATCGCGCCACAACCATAATTTAATGCCGTCTAAAAACTCACCTCCTTCCCGCATCGTTATGGCTGTATCTAATGTTTTCTTTCTTTAATCACTGATGCCAATAACATTTTACGGCATAAGTGTCAACAAAAAAATATTAGTACGATGTCGATGATTGGGCGGCAGGAATGGTATAATTGATTTTATTGTATATAAATCGTTGAGCTATACTATATATGGTGCAAAAGTTAAAAATAAAAAAACCCGGTTCATTCGGATGAAACCGGGTTTTTTATGCAGAAGTAATGGTTTTATCTTTTGTAAGTGCGTTTGGTACGTTTAGTATTGCTACGCCGAGTCCAGTTGGATTTCCTTGTCGAAGCGGTTTTACGGACAGCTTTACGGGTCTGTTTGCGGGCGGTGGTTGTCTTCGGAGCGGCCTTTTTCACTGTTCTCTTTTTCGGAGCGGCTTTTTTGACCGTTCTCTTTTTCGGGGCAGCTTTTCTGACTGTTCTCTTTTTCGGAGCGGCTTTTTTCACTGTTCTCTTTTTCGGAGCAGCCTTTTTCACTGTTCTCTTTTTCGGAGCGACTTTTTTCACTGTTCTCTTTTTCGGAGCAGCCTTTTTCACTGTTCTCTTTTTCGGAGCGACTTTTTTCACCGTTCTCTTCTTGGGAGTAGCCTTTTTGACTGTTCTCTTTTTCGGAGCGGCTTTTTTCAGCGTTCTCTTTTTCGGAGCGGCTTTTTTGACCGTTCTCTTTTTCGGAGCGACTTTTTTCACTGTTCTCTTCTTGGGAGTAGCCTTGCGTGTCGCTGTTTTCTTAGTCGCAGGCTTGCGGGTCGTGTTTTTCTTCGGAGCCGCTTTACGGGTTGTGGTCTTTCTCGGTTTACTCTTGCGCACTGTGGTCGTCCGCTTGGTGGTTTTTCTTTTCGGAGTCGGCATTTGACTTTCCTCCCTCTAACGGGTAATAAATCAATGTTTACAAACCTGATTGGTCCGTTTGATATTCTAATTTTTTATCGACATATAAGCTCATATTTTTAGCCTGTTTACAGCATTTGATCATTGGCGGGACAGCTTTATTTCGGCCCCGAATTCAGGGTGTAAATCTACGGCCGTGAAAATTGACCGAACTGATCTGTTCTTCTATGGTCAAATGTCGTTTCAAGTGTGAAATTCTCTTCATATTTGTCGTTCCGCTTCATATTTGTGTGTTTGCATGCAATATGTTACACCTGTTCACAGGCTATTGACGAGCGCCCACAGCGCACCATTTATATCATTGCCCAACAACAACATAACTCGATTTCACGGAAGCTGAAAAAGATCAAGCGGATAAAGGCACACTCTTTGCTCAAAGCATTATCAGAAAGCGAAATAAAAGGAGTTAAAATGTTGGAAAACAAGTTTAAGCGCGGCTTTACAACTGAAAAACTTGACACCGATACCGAACCGAAGGTGCGTAAGGATGCCGATGGACATTATATAAATACTCTATCCGAAAATGTAAAAGTATATTTCGACGATTATTATCAATTTCTTTCCAGTGTTTATGAAAAATGCCGCGATGATATTTGTGAGATCGACTCCAAACTGTCTTCGACACCCAGGGATCATGTGGAAACGCTTTCTTATTTGCGGGCGAGGAAGATTATTCTTCAGATTGTCCAGAGAACGGCCCGGAGCTTCTATACCGATGGGACCAATTTCGGTGTTGTTATGACACCCTGGTGTTTTGGGACGGTTGTTTTGGAAAAGGTCGAAATTTATCGGGAACGTCTGGCCCGCGGTGAGGTTGACGACAACAACATTCCCGAGTATGCCTATTATGTCATAAGATATATCGATGAGATCTACAAAAGCACGCTTCTTGATATCTTTGATTTTCCCACCGATGCCTTCAAAATGCGCTGGCAGTATAGCGAATTACTGAAAAGGTACTCCAAAGTATTGTCAAATATAACTACCTCCCTCAATTCTGTTCTTACCATGATCAAGAATTATGGCACCTGATATTAATCAGGTTTTTTCTCCCTCCTATAGGTTCCCCCGGAAGCCATTTCCGGGGGATTTTTTTTAAGGATTTTGGCGGATTAGCCGATAAATAAAAGTAATAAAGTAAGACATCATTTGGTTAGAATATGACCGTAAATTTGACCAGGCCCAATATCGGCACCAAATATATGCCGATCTATCTTGAATCGCTGCGTATCGACACCGTCCTGAATTTTGATTTATATATCAAAATCGGCAGTGAGATGATATTGTATCGTTCGGCCGATTTGCCGTTCACATACAAGACGCGCGACAAACTCCTGGAAAACAAAGTTACGCGTCTTTATGTTTCCAAGCAGTATCAGCATCAGTATCAGCACTATATCGAACAGAATCTCGACAAGATTCTGGAGGACAATAATATTCCCGAGCCGAAAAAGGCCGGTATTTTGTATGAAACGTCGAAAACGCTGATGAAAGAGGTGCTGGAGAATCCGACCTATGGCGACAATATCAAGCGCTCCAAAGAGATGGTGTCCAACACGGTCGGTTTCATTTTGAAGGGTCAGGCGGCCTTTCACAACCTGTTGAAAATCAGCTCATTTGATTATTATACATATACGCATTCGGTCAATGTCTGCACATTCGCGGTAGCCCTTGCCCAGCAGGTCGGTCTCAATGACGAAGAATATCTTCATGAACTGGGGACGGGGGCGTTATTGCACGATATCGGCAAGTCGAAAATATCGGAGCGTATTCTCAACAAGCGCTCGTCGCTGACTGCGATGGAATTCGAGCTGATGAAGAAACATCCCAAGTGGGGTATCGAAATTTTATCCGGGACCGATTTGATCACCGCCTCGTCATACTACCCGGTGCTTCAGCATCATGAGCGCGGCAACCGTTCCGGCTATCCCAATCAATTAAGTTTGAGCGAGATGCATGACTCAAGCCGGATTGTGGCCATTGTCGATACTTTCGATGCCATGACCACGGAGCGGGTTTACCAGAAAGCTAAAGACACCTACCCCGCTTTGCAGACGATGTTCGAGCTCGACGATGAATACGACCAGGAATTTCTCCGCGCTTTCGCGGAACTGATGGGCCCGTCGGGGCTTTTGAATATTTGATTGTCGCTTTTCGAAAATTATATTTAATTAGTAAATCGAAATCCTATTGCGGTTTCGATATTTTTTTGCGCCGTCAGGAAGCCTTTTTTGATGAAACATTGCAAAGAGTGATGTTGCCGAATCTGCCTTGCGGGGAATTTCTTGTTTGTGATCGGCGGTCGCCGGGGCGACCGCCGGGTTTCGGGTGTCCCTCTATCGACAGGATTTTGAACTAAGACCCGAGACGGTTTTAAAATTATTTCAACCTCGATACTCGCCGGAGAACATCAGTTTATTTTTTGTCTTAATCCCGACGCAGAGTTGTCGAAACCTCGTTCGCTTCGCTCACGATTTTCGATCCATGAATGGATCGAAAACAGGGGTTTGATGTTCCCCTGATTTAGTGGACACTTTAAGTAGGTTGGATTAAATTGTAATTAGGAGGTGTCCAGATGGGAAAACGGCGGAAGTTTGATCGGTCATTTAAATTGTCGGCTGTCAGATTATTGG
>Ga0272443_10000257_pt1 | contig 100586 bp, 105 predicted proteins | sample SSMAcet12_FD_193581 | JGI IMG/M metagenome (GOLD analysis project Ga0272443, IMG submission 193581) | Marine sediment archaeal communities from Little Sippewissett salt marsh, Falmouth, MA, United States - SSM-Acet-12 | ecosystem: Environmental > Aquatic > Marine > Wetlands > Sediment ... | reverse complement strand
TGATTAGGCGAGTCAAAGCAGATCCAAATTGCATAACCACCATATCCTCAAAGAAGTGCTCGTGTTCACCCCCCCCCGCCAGACACTGTCAAGGAAGAAGCCTAGCTATACACCTTACCAGCCAAAATCCAGATCGGTTTGGAAGCAAAAGCGTGATGTTGGATCATCTGCCATTACCCATAATTCATCTATTGAGATTTCCGTTGCCGATTCTAAGGGTACATAGAGCGTGATATTTGAACCATCTCCAACAGTCTGATGTAGTGCAACTGCCTCGGGATTTTCTTGACCAGGTATCCAAGTAAGAATCGCAACATGGCTTTCGTCTATACAGGCCTCCAATAATCCTTCCAGTTCCCTTTTGGGTGCGAAATAATGAATAATGAAACCCTCATTTTCATAAACGAATACGATCTCTATCGTATCGCTTCGATAATCTCGTTCGGTATAAAAAAGTACTTCATCAGGTAAACCATATTGACGGATCAGTTGACCGGGTAGATAGGATTCCATCCAACCACTCGTTAGTTCTTGAGAATAAGCGTAAACATAACCATCGTCTACGAGCTGAGTAACCACAAAGGATAAAGAGATTTCATCAATGTATCCTGTCGTATTTGTGTAATAGGTGAATGATAATTCCACGAATTTGTCTACAGCATCAGTAGGTATTCGAAAGATGACTTGCCCCTCAGAGTCAGTTAATGAGGTAAAGAGCGCACTTTCCGAAAAACTTTCTAATTCCTCGAGAGCGTCTCTTCCCAGAGTCTCACATGGTTCAATATCCCAAAGGCAAGGAAGAACACAATCCGAATCTGGAATAAGGACTGTCAAGATTGTGTCTGCGAGATATTCGTAGTTGATGGTCGGTTCTGGAGGAATCGCTGTGGAAATTGGTTCTAATGTGAAAAGACTCGGTAAGACCGTAGGTGTTCGATAAACTGGTGTTGCTGTTGTCTGAGAACACCCAGTAATTAATGAGAATATGAAAACCAAGGTGATTATTTTTTCTAGTCGTCTACTCATTTTTTCCTTACCTTTGTATTGCTTCATTAACCCAGAAAGGCATATTCTGACTCATGAATAATCGCCGTTGAGCCCCGAGAGGACTTTCAGACCAAACGTTTGCCACCCATAGGACGAACTGGTCTGCAAAGATTTCTCCAGCTGATGTAACGGAACTCTGTTGCCAGTCATATGAATTCGATGCTCCAGGAAAACCATTATCTCTATCACGAGGTCGTGTAATGATGTTTGATGGAACTTCATTTCGTGGAGTCCATCCTAACCTGGAATCAAATGCATGTCCTAGTTCATGGATAACATTATTCCGTCTACGTAGACTCCTTCGCTCTGAATCGGGAAAGGTGCTCATAGTAGCGAACACAATTGACCTTGAAGACAAGCAATAACCCCCTTCGGGTTCACTACTCTCACTTGATTTACAATGTTCACAAGCCGGATCCCAATAAAATGTGAAAGGTCTGTCGAATGAGATTCCGTAAACCGACCTAAAGGCCTCGAATGCAGGAATACCCAATTCCAATTCAAATGCTGCACCCACCATGCCTACACCACGTGCGACTGATCGCAAGTATTCTTGCTCCCATTCTCCTTCAAATATAATTCCGAAGTCATTGAATAGAATCCCCAATAACTCGTCTGATGAAAATGTATTGTATCTATTTGGTACTTTACTTTCGGGATTTTCGAAGGCGAAATGTCCACTCGGATCCACGAAAACAATCGGATTCCCCATCACATACGCATACCGGTTCAACGCCTGCGGGTTGCCCAGCTCCGGCACGATCGTATCCGCGCTGATGAACCGCCCCAGGGACGGGCTGTACCAGCGTGCGTTATAGTCCATTAATCCGATGTCTTCCAGCGCCCGCTGTCCCGTGTACGAGAAGTCGGTCGCACTGATGCCCGGATCAAGGCGCGCCATGCCATACGGGGCATACCGCTGCTGCGATTCGACATCCCCCACCGCATCCGCCACCGCCACTACCGAGCCGAGATGATCCGTCAGCAGGTAGTGCAGGTCCCCCGAGCTGTCTCGCATGAACCGCTCGCCCGCGATGGCGTAGTAGTGCGTGATGTCAGTCGAGAGCCCGTCCAGATGCACCTCATACGACCCGCCCGCCAGGAACAGCGTCGTGGACCCGTCCGGATTGCTCTGCGTCAGGCGTACACCGTCGCCGTCGTAGGTGAAGCCCCACGTGTCCACGCCGTCGCTGATCGACGACAGCCGCCCCTCGGCGTTGAAGATCTGCGACCAGCCCGTGCCGTCCTCCGTGCGGGAGGTCATATTGCCGATGTTGTCGTAGCCGAAGGAATCCGTGCCGGCCTCCCGCTCCACGCCCGTCACGGCGTGGGGCTGGCTGGCACTGTAAGTGTAGTCGGCGAAGGTAGAGCCGGGCAGGGAGACGTCGGTGTCCACCTCGTAGAGCACCTCCGCCATCACGAACGTCACGCCCACCTTGCCCGCACAGCACTGCATGTGCCCGCTCATGAATGGGTGACCTGGGACAGGTGCTTTGGGAAGATGAGCAGCATTTCACCCCCTGTCTGCCACAGTATCGCGCCGGAGGAGCACAGCGCGCAATCCGCTTCCCTCAGCACTTCTGTGGCTTCTGTGCTTGTCTGTGTTTCTGTGGTTCAAGCTCACCGTCGGTGACAGTGCTACCCTCTACGGCCTGGCGCGCCTCGGCGAGGAAACGGTGCCCGCTGTTGACTCCCGTTGACAGGCCTCTCGCGCAGCCCGCCGAATCCGTTGGACAACTTCTTATCAAGTCACACGCGCACTCGTTGAATCGAACACCGCAGTCCGCGACCCAGTCCGTCGGACAGATTTTTCTTATTTTTTGGTATTTTGAAAATAGTGGCTTTCTATGAAGTGGGACGGCGAGGCCATTCCTACAGAGGAAATATAGCCCTAAGTGGGACGACTGACCCATTATTACTGTGTTTTTGAGGTTCCAAGTGGGGATTGTGATGTTGAAGAGGCGCCCCTGCCGCGACTCGAACGCGGAACCGTCGGATTAGAAGTCCGGTGCTCTATCCAATTGAGCTACAGGGGCGTGCGGCCTTATTGTACCAATCATTCGTCTGTGTAGGGACGGATTCCCTTGTACACGCGCGCACTGGATAGGGTGCGGAGGATGGTTCTTGCATCACGCTTGAGAGTCTCGCCCAGCTCGACGGGCGTCTGCGGGGTGTTGCCATTGGCGAGGAACACTCGGAATACGGCGTTGACCAGGGTGGTCTTCGCGGAGAAGTAATCGGGCTGCCGGGAACAATGGCTGATGAGGATGTGCTGGATACCCGCCACGCGCGTGACCTCCGCTGTGACCGGGTCGACATGGTCCACCTCGACATCGGCGTCCATCTCGGAAAACATCTCGCGATGTTCCTCGCAGAGATGGCTGCGCAGATAGACATCCAGCTCGCGGTCGGCGCGCTCCCACCACTCGTAGTCGATGTGAAACCGGGTCTCGAGCGTGGGGCGGAAAATCGTGCGCGGCCGCTTTGCCTCAGGTGGGGTCATTGCTTGTTCCAGATCTCCATGTCGAAACGCCAGTACAGATCACCGACGTGCACGTAGTAGGGACGCGTCATCAATTCCGCAAAGACAAGCTCGGGAGGCATCCGGCGCAGGACATTGATGCCGGAATAGAAAGACTCGGCGTGCACCGCGCTCTGAGGTGTGAGCTTGGCCAGTTCACGGAAGATGCTCGCCAGCAGGCGCTCATTGTTCATGCGCTGCTGCTTGCCCGTCAACCATGCTTCATCCAGCGCAACCGGGTCCATCAGGCCCACGACCATAAGGTCATCATACCCTGAGCCGACGGACTGCTTGAGCATGGTGAAGCCGATGTTGCCTTCCGCGTCGATCGTGGCGGTGCGGATCCAGTCATTGTGGGAGCGCTTGTCGACCGCCTCCACGACCACTTCCCCCGGCTCATCGCCATGACGCAGCGTCACCAGACCACCGGCGGGAATCTCATATTTGCGGTACCACTCATCCAGCCCGGCGATGTAGCCCTCGTGCCGCACCACCCAGCCGGGGAACTTCTCCCCGCTGTGACCATCGACCAGCATGAAGCGGATGCGGGGCGCCTCGTATGCCGTCGGGAACAGCGGCGCCAGACGGGCGGAAAGCGGCAGCGTGCCCACCCGCCAGTGCGGGAAAATCAGCGATACCGTCACTTCGTCGGGCACGTCTTCAGCCGGTTCTACTGGGCTGAGCTCGTCATCCAGCTTCGCTTCCAGTGCAATCAGGTCCTCGGTGAGCAGGGAGCGGTCCACGCTCGCACCTTCGTATTCCAGGCGCTGCGGCTTGAACAGCACATCGGGCGGCTCGAGGCGTTTAAGATACCACGCGGTCACGCCGGCTGGCCCCACCTCATCGAAGCGGGGATCTTCCTGCAGTCCGTAATCGAGTGAGAATTCCGCCAGCAGCGGGTCGACCGAGGGCGGGAAATCGAGATGTTCAAGAAACGCGGACGTGTGCAGCGGTCCGCCGCTGGAGACGTCCAGCACGGCTTCGGCCAGGTTGAGGTAGCCCTCGTTCATCTCCACCAGCAGCGCACGCGGGAACCAGCGCCCCGCCAGGAAAACGATGCCCTGGGCCTGAGCCAGTTTCGATTCAAGCGCAGCGGCGATTTTTTTCCCGAAACGGGCGATGACGGTGTCAACATCCTCGAGGTCTTCCTCTGTGGTATCAACCTCGGGGGGCTGGTTGAGGATGTGTTCCTTCAAATTGGCGGCGAATTCACGCAGGTCGCCGGTGTCTTTCATTTCGACCTGGATGACGTCAAACGCGCCCAGTTCGGGGTTGGTGCCGGGGCGCTTGCCCTTGACCGTACCGAGAGCCAGGTTCAGCGCCGGGAAGGCGAGCTCCTGTCCCGCATCGTAGGTTTCTTCCGGAAGATAGAGCGCGGCCTCGGGTTCTGCCAGCCGCTCCTGCTCCTTCTGATAATGCATCAGGCGATGCGCGATCAGATCAGGGAGCATCTCCTCGCTGGTCAGCGGCTGTTCCCGCTCCAGCAGCACGTTGATGATGAAATCAATGTCCTCATCACCGAGCTTGATGTCGCTCCAGAATTCTTCGAGACTTTGTCCTGTGATGGCAAGCGTCATGTGGTCGTAACCTATACGGAGAAATGCAATCGCCATTATACTACATGCGTGGAAGGGAACGGATGAAAGACGAACTGATCACGCTTTTCACGGCAGCGGGTATGATCGAAGCGGAAATCCTGCGCAGCATGCTGGAAGCGCACGGCATCCCGGTGATGCTCTCACGCGAATCGGCGATGTCAGCCTACAGCGTGGGCGTCGGCCCCTTCGCGGAAGTCGAACTCAAGGTCCGGCAGGACCACCAGCCGCAAGCCGAAGCGCTTCTGGAAGACTACTTCGCCGGCCGGCTCGACATCCCTGACGCCGAATCAAACGAATAACCCCGAGCCGGTTCGCCGTTCCGCGTGCGGATCAGGGGTATACGTTGACGACCCAGTCGAGGGGATTGACCGGCACACCACCCGCCCGGAACTCCCAATGCAGGTGCGGTCCCGTTGAACGGCCTGTGCCGCCCACAATGCCGATGACCTCACCCCGCTCCACAAACTGCCCCACCTCCACCAGAATCTCCGCCTGATGGTAGTACCCGGTGTAGATGCCCCAGCCGTGGTCGATGAAGGTCGTGCCGCCGCGCACGACGAGCTCGCCTGTGTAGGCGACCACCCCATCGGCAGGCGCATAGATGGGCACACCGCTGCCATACATGTCCAGCCCGGTGTGATAGCCGAAGTAGGCACCGTAATTGTAGCTGCGGCGTGTGCCGTAGACGGCGACAAAGCTCTCCGTATAGTAGCGTGAGGGGAAGTCAAACGTGCCCTCCCACATCCGGTCCGGGGTCGCCACGCTGGTCACGCCGTCAATTAATTCATCTTCCGGGACGGTGACCGCCGTGTCGATGGTCTCTTCCGGGACCCCGTTTACATACTCAAAACCGAAATCACCTTCATACAACCGGATGGGCTGCACAAGACGCCCCTGCACTTCACCGCTTTCCGGCTCGACGACGTCCAGCACGAGGTCAGCCACGCCGCTCTCCTCGATGGCGGAAATGCCCTGCAGCGCCACCAGCCGGTCATCATACGGGAAGAAGTTGAGTGGATGCCCGGCGAGTTCCGCCTGCAGTGCAAGACCCTCACCGATCTCCGCGTACAGGACGACCAGCATCCCCTGCTCCAGCGTGCCGCTCACCTCAAACGAGACCAGACCATCCGGGTAGAGCTGGATGGCTTCGCCCTCACCGGCTATCAGCACGGGCACCGACGGCAGGGACCACAGCCGCGCCCCGCCGCCAAAAAGCGGCTGCAGCGACCATGGATTCTCACCCGCCCGCAGCGCGGTTTCCAGATAGGTGGGATCGGAGGTATCCAGCGCAGCAGCAGCCTCCGGAACGCGGTCCGTGAGGATGATGAGCCGCTGACCGGAATAGATGCGTTCGGGATTGACCACGCGGTTCAGTTCGGCAAGTTCCTCCACCGACAGGCCATACCGCAGGCTCAAACTCCACAGGTCCTCGCCCGGCTCCACCGTGGCGAGACCCAGTTCGCCCTGCACGTCCTCGTAGCCGGGGATGATGAGGGCATCGTCGACGTTGATGCGGCTCGCATCGGAAATGCCGTTGGCAGACATGATGGCTTCTACGGTGGTATTAAAGGCGAATGCAATCGCGGAAAGCGTATCGCCCTGCTGGACGCGGTAGACCGGTCCGCTATCCTGCGCATGAGCAGGCGCGCTGAACAGCATGCTCAGGGCAAGAACGGCTGCGATGAGAACGCTACGCTTCGACATGCACCAACTCCAGTTGATCACCCACGGAGACCTGCTCGACAAGTGTGGGCTGTCCCTCCAGAATGTACTTCGCCGGCGCTGCGGGGGCGTACAGACGCCAGGGCTTTGCGACCATCGCATCCACCACAATGAGATCTTCCGACAACCACACGACACCGAGGTCCATGAACACGGCGAGCATGTGAATGGCGCTGGAGGCAATCGTCTCCCTGGATTCTACCAGCAGCAGGCCTTCGCCGGGGGGAATCTCGCGGCGGAAGGTGAGCCCGCGCAGGCGGCACGCGAAACTGGCGCACCAGCGCGCCCGCAGGAGGGGTTCCCTGCCCCGGCTTGCATTGACCACATCCACCCAATCCGTCATCGTCTCTCCAATAAAAAAGCTGGGCGATGGTTTCCGCCCAGCCTTGCGTCCATGCGAGCGTGTTACGCAGCAGATACGCCCAGCAGCTGCTCCACGCTTTCCAGGAGTTCCTGCGGGCCGAAGGGCTTGGTGATGTAATCGTCCACTTTCGCAATGTGGAGCCCGAGCACCTTGTCGATCGACTGCGCCTTGGCTGTCACCACAACCACCGGGATGGCTTTCAAACCGTCGTCGGCCTTAATCTGCTGGTACACTTCCCAGCCGTCCATATCCGGCATCATTAAATCAAGCAAAATGAGATCCGGCTTTTCCCGTCGTACGGTTTCGAGTCCCTGCACACCCCCGTTAGCACCAATGACTTGAAATCCCTTACGACCGAGGATTAACCGCACGAGGTCAATCATTTCTGGCTCGTCTTCTATGCAGACGACGCGTTTGTTCGCTGCATCCATGAGCTCCTCCTCGGACCAGTGGGTCTGAGATATTCAGTGTATCACAACGGCTACACTGCGCAATTAGCCGTTAGTCCTAGTCTCTCTCGGTCAAATGACAGGATTTATTAGAGGGAAGGTACGATGCCAGCGTTGGATCACGGCCAGATCTGACAGCCGTCCTGGGGGAGGATGTCGCTGGACGGGTCGAGGTAACCCGCTTCGTACAGTTCCCCGGCGCGTGCGCCGAGGTAGCGCAGATGCCACGGCTCGTATACATATTCTGTGACCAGCGGGGACCAGCGGTTGTGGTACGGCCACACATCAACTTCGCGGTAGGGATAGCTTATGACAAAGCCGAAGTGATGGGCATTGTCCTCCAGCCAATCGTAGAGGATGTCGTTGCGCGTGTCGAGGATCCCCAGCCCGACGCCGGGCCAGGCGACGTCAATCGCCGTGCCGAGCTGATGCTCCGAATGTCCGGGGGGTGCGGCGTGGGAGTGGGCCATGCGGGGATAGAGCGCAACCTCGCGATTAAAGACCTCAACCTGGTAGGCATAGGAGCGATAGCCGGAGAAGATGAGCATCGCCACTCCATCCTCCGCTGCAGCTTCCTGCATCAGGTCAAACGACTCCTGCACCTCCGCTTGAAAGCCGGGATCATACCAGGATGGCAGGCCGTGCTCCTGGTCCACACAGGCATTCAATGGGGGACCGAGCAAGAGATTCAACAGAAGATAAAGTTGGGCAACTTGAAGCACGGAAACGACCTCTTGATTCGATGTAAGGTACCTGTAACGTTCTGCATGCTTTACTCATGCTAGCATGAAGTTGTCTTTGATGTGACATCGTATCATCAGGAAGGCTTATGGAACAGCAAATCCGGCAGTCCCCGCCCAGCATCGACGAAGCGCTTGATTATGCCATTGAAGCCGTCAACCGGGGCGACATCCCCAAAGGCAAGGCTGCCCTTGAGTGGGTTCTTCGCAAGGACCCGGACAATGTGAACGCCTGGCTCTGGATGGCGTGCTGCATGCCTGACGACAACGACCGGCAGGCCTGCTACCGCAAGGTCAACTTATTACAGTCCAGAAGTTAGCGTATTCTCCTCCGGAAGAAGCCGCCCCCGGGCGGCTTTTTCTGTTCAGAACCACCTCACGCGGCAGCCATGGTGCGACGGGAGCGCGTGCGAACACCCTGGATGAGCAGCAGTGCGAGTGCATCGCAGCCCAGGGCGATGGCGTACAACCAGTAGGCGCCGAAGGCGTCGAACGCCACCCCGCTCAGTGGTGAACCGACAATCTCCATCAGCGACGGTACCGTGACGGTGAGCATCGCCATCCAGGCGCCAAGTGAATCGCCACCGACAAGCCGCCCGATGACGCCCACCAGCGCCACGCTGTACAGACTGAACGAAATCCCGCCGATCGCACGCACGACGATGAAGACGGGGATCGACGGATGAATCAGGATCGCCGCCATGATGACGATTTCAATCACCCAGTTGACCTTGAGGATGGTGAGGAAACTGCGTTTCGCAACGAGACGGTCCGCCCAGAACATGGCGCCGATTTCCAGCACCGCACCGGCCATATTCACCACACCGATGAGCATCTCACCCGCACCAAGCTCGTCCAGGTAGATGCTCTCGAAGCGCAGCGGTCCCACCCGGGCGAGGTACCCGACGGCGACAGCCGCCGTGAGGATAAGCAGGTCGCGGTTCTTGAGCAAGTCCTTCTGAATTCCGCCTGATGTCTCCGCGACTTCATAGCGGCTCGGCGAGAACTGCAGGAAGAAGATGACCGCAATCGCAAGCAGGAAGGCGCCCGTCTGCCCGTAAAAGCCAAACCCCAGGTTGGCGCGCTGGATCGCCCATCCGCCCAGCAGCACAAAGACAACCCAGCCGATCGATCCCCACACGCGCACGCTGCCAAAACCAATCGACGGCATCCGTTCGGTGAGATCGTACCCGAGCGTGTACAGCATCGGCTGAATGCCTGCCACCGACGCCCCGTAGAACCCCGCCACGATGAGCAGCGGCCAGAAGCTGTCCTGAAAGCGCAGGATGATGGTGACTACGGCGGAGAGGAATAACGCGAATTGCAGAATGCGCTTCGGCGCTGTTGTGCGGTCGCTGAGGCGTCCCCATCCAACAGCCGCCAGCAGCACAGCGCCGGACATCACCATGCTGATGAAGCCAATCTGTGTGCCGCTCAGACCGTGCCGTCGGAGAAACAAGCCCCAGAACGGGTAGAGAAAACCGTTGCCGCCGATGTAGAGCGCATACAGCACGCGCACAAGACGCACGTCTCGTCTCGTCGGAGGTTGGTTTGACGTTGAAGGTTGCATGATGTTCCCCTGCCCCGGGCGGTTGCCGTCAACAAACCGGCATGCCGGGCGTGTTCACATGAAAGCGGTAAAGGGACGTACGCGCGGTGATGTACAGCGAGCGGCGATCTGCATCCCCCCACGCGAGGTTGGCAGGACGCTCCGGCGTGACCAGAACGCCCAGACGCTCGCCGCCGGGCGTGAACACCCACACGCCGGTGGCGCCGGCGACGAACACGGTCCCCGCCTCATCCACCTTCATCCCATCCGGTGACCCCGGCTGCGGGTGATCCATGTCAGCGAAGATGCCGTCCGGTGACAGCGTGCCGTCGTCCCGCACCGTGAAGCGGCGCACGTGACGCCGGCCCGAGTCATCGATGTACAGCACGCCCTCGTCCGGCGAGAACGCCAGTCCATTCGGCCGGATGAAGTCCTCCGCCAGGCGCAGAATCTCGCCTCCCGGGCGCACCATGTACACGCCGTTGCAGGATTGTTCAATTTCATCGGGCTGAATGCCGTATGGCGGGTCGGTGAAATAGATGATGCCGTCGGAGCGCACGACCACGTCGTTGGGGCTGTTGAGGCGTTTGCCGTCGTACATATCCGCGACCGTCTCGACGGTGCCGTCTGCCAGCGTACGGGAGACCCTGCGGTTGCCATGTTCGCAGGCGATGAGGCAGTCCTCACGGTCGAGCGTCAGGCCGTTGCTATTGCCGCTGGGTTCGCGCCAGACGTCCACGCCGTCTTCGCTGTAGCGGTAAATGCAGTCACCGGGGATGTCGGAGAAGAGTAATGCACCTTCCGGAAGCCACACCGGTCCTTCGAGGAACTGGAATCCATCCGCCAGTTTCTCCGGATCGCCGGGAACAACCAATTCCTTCAGCTTCATGCACTCCTCCCCTCCGTAAAACACGCCGGAGGTTGCGCACCTCCGGCGTACGTTGGTTCCTGTATCACCCCGCGTCTCAGCGGGTCGCCGACCGCCACCAGCGGTAATACTTGTCCCGCAAATCCTCCTGGCTGGGCATGGGGTAGAACATCAAATCAGGGCCCACGCCGATATGGAATCCCTTGCGGACCATGCGGTATGGAAACTCCGCCGACTGAAGCCGGTCGACCATCTTGGTCGCTTTTGTGTCCGGCTTGAGCGACATCAGACAATCACGCAGGTGTTCGATATTGCGATAGGGCAGGTTGCCAATCCGGCCACGCTCGGGGTCCGTTGCCAGCTCCCCCAGTTCCAGATCCACAAAGGCCATGGCGGGGAATTTGATGAACTTGGTGGGCTTGATGGTGATGCTCTCATAGAACGTCCTGGGGGGCAGATTGCTGACCACCATGCGGCTGACCGGCGCAATCTCCTGATAGAGATGCAATTCATCGCTCTTTTCCGGGACGAACTCACCCGCATCCAGCCCCAGCACCATGCCGTAGGAAGAGACGAGGTACAGTTTCTGCAGCGCTTTCACGTCCATGTGCTCCAGCACACGATAGCCGGAAATATACACTGACGCTTTCGGTGCACCGTCTTCGTGGGGAACGCACTTGGCATACGCCTCTTCAATCGGGAAGAACTCGTGCCGGAAGTCGGGATCGACCTCAAGGAACAGCGCCTGGCCACGCACCTTCATGTTGTGGCTCACAGCATAGTAGCTGCCGAATTCTTCCGGGGACAGCATCGATGCAACCAGCGCTTCCGGGATGAGAGAAAGATAAAGATGAACGGTCATGACACACTCGCTTTCCCAACGGATGGTCCCTCAATGGCGGGACGTGATGTCTAAACTGCTGCCATTATAGTATAGGCCTGACAGGATGGGGAGGAAACAGAGCCAGAATGCCTGATTCCGCTCTGCAACAGCCCGTGCGTGCCTGGCCTCACTCGTCGATGGTCACCCGTTCCTCGATGAGGATGTCCCTCTTCGCCAGCTCTTCGCAGTAGATGGTGTATGCCTCACCGCAGATGCCATCCTCGGGCGCGACGATGCCGGTGCCCTGCACCTGCCCGCGTCCCAGCATGAGCGCACCGATGGCGGCAGAAAAACCGGTGACGCGCGCCATGGCGGTCAGTCCGTTCACCGTGTCCGCGCGGTCCCAGAGGAAGCTGTCCACACGCGCCGGGCGTCCACCTTTGATCCCTTCCGCAGACGTCCACATCACGCAGACATCGGTCTCATCCTCCGCCGGGATCAGCCGCGGCTGGATGAGCGAAAGCAATAGTTCTCGCGGGACAACCTCCTTGCCGTCGACGCACACCGGTTCGAGGTCCAGCAGCCCGCACTCCTTGAGCGTGTCGATGGCTGTGAAATGCCCCGGCCAACGGATGGTCTTTTCCGCGAAGGTGTGCAGGGATGGACGGGTGTAGAGGTAACTCGGCATGCCCGGGGTAATGGCGCATTCGAGACTCTCCCCGTCGATCCCGCACGCGTCGAACTGGAATGTCTCCCGGTCCGTCAGCGCCGGGACTTCCACCGGCGCGCCATCCTTGATGACATTTACCTTGACCATGTATTCGCGCAGCACATGGGAGAACGCCCAGGTAATCATGTACTTCAGCGGATGCCGATCCGCATAGGGTTTGTCCGGGATGCCGCCAACGCGGGCGATGGCGGTGTGGGTGGAATCGAGCTGGTCGAGGCCACTGCCCAGGGCAAGATTGCTCATGCCCGGGGCGAAGCCCATCCCATCCAGAAACACCAGTCCCTTTTCTGCATAGCGTGTGTGGAGGCTTTCCCCGTATGCTTCCAGGCTTTGGTCCTGCGGGAGTTCCAGCCCTTCAATCTCATAGGCATCGGGGTGGCGATGGTATTCCTCCAGAATGTCGACGAGATGCAGCCCGGCTTCAAGGGCATATTCCGCCACCCGGTAGCTCAACCGCCGGTTGGGCAGCGTCACCACGCCGATGTCGTACGTTTCCATCACCTCAAGCACAGCCCTGCGATCGCTCAAATCGATGGGATGCAGCTCCAGCTTGGAGCTGCCAACCCACCGCGAGATGCGCTCCAGCCCCTCGAACGATCGATCAAGCAAGCCAACTTGCTCAACATCATCCTGCTGGACCAGGTCCCATGCGACAGCCGATCCCATTTTCCCAGAACCACCAAAGATCAAAAGCTTCATGTGTACATTCTCCCGGAGCCATTGTTTTTGTGATTATCCTGATGATACGCAAGGGACCACAACCCGACAAGGACATTCATCCCGCTACCTTACGCAGCCCATTGCTCCTGCTGCTTGTACGGAGCACAGCTTTCGTGTACAGTGCTCGCAAGTCTGACCGCGTTGCAGGTGAGAACATGGACGAAACGACACAACAAGAAGAGCAGGGAAACGCCATCAGCAGAATGCCAGCCTGGCTGGTAGCGCTGTTGGGCGGCCTCGGGTTAATTTACATCCTCAATCCAAGTCTGGGGGTATTTGAATTGCTGCCAGATCAACTCCCCCTGGTGGGCAATCTGGACGAGGGAGCTGCCGCGATGCTGCTCTATCACGGGGTGCGTGAACTCCGCAATCGCCGGAAGAATCGCAAGGATCCCATCTAGGACTCAACCAGGTTCATTGAACAGGCAATCCCGGACACCCTTCTCGGGGTCCGGCCAAGCTTGCGTGAACGCTTCTCGACTCATGAGTCTCATCATCTGCTCCCGGGGTAGCCGCCGGAAGAGGTTCTGGGGTCCAAACTGGGTGCGGTGGCACTGCAGAGCTTCCCACTTCTCCTCCACAAACTCACCCACATCCACAACCACGTTGACCAGCTCGTCCGGCCAGCCGGCGCCGCTTGCTTCAAACGCGTCCAGATCGCTCGTATCCTGACCGAGGTCTTTGAGTATCAAACGCATCTCCAGAAAAAAGGAGCGCGGTATGGCGGAATACAGGAGGCAGCCCGCCTGCCAGGGGTCGCCGGCCTGCGGGAAGGCTTTGGCGTCGGTGGCGGCGTGGAAAGCTGCCACCGAATGCTGGTGAATGGCGATGTGGTCTGGATGTCCATATCCGCCGTTGGGCTCGAACGTCAGAACGGCATCCGGCTGGAGCACACGGATGATGCCCGTGAGCTCGCCAACCACGGTCTCCGCATCGGCGTTCACCAGCGCCTGTGGATGCGCATTCTGAGGCGTTCCGGCCATCCCGGAATCCCGGTAGGAGAGGAAGATCGGCGCTTCAATGCCCAAGACGTCCGCCGCGCAGCGCAGTTCCTCCTCGCGAACCGCACCCAGCGTCTCCGGCGTCGCCAGGCCTGGTTCCGCGATTTCCCCGACCTCGCCGCGCGTGGCACAGACCAGGAACACCTCCACGCCTAGCGCCGCGTACTTTGCCAGCGTCCCGCCGGAGCCGAAGGATTCGTCATCCGGATGGGCGTACACCGCAAGCAGCCGTTTCTGCTTTTTCACTCGCCACCTCATATCCATCTTTGACGGGTTGTGTTACAAAGAATGTATCGCGCTGGCGGGACGCTGTCCACACCTGTCGCCATCAAGAACCCGCACGCCGCGCCGATAACGGAAAGTGGACCAGGTTTTCGAGACAAACCGGGAAGGTTGGGAGGGTTGTGATGAGGAGATTGCAAAGACTCAGGTTCTTGACGGTGCCGGTACTGATCGTGGTCGTTCTTGCCGGCTGCGCGGGTCCTCCGGCCACAAGTACACCGACATCTCCTGAGTCTGCGGTCGAGGTGGAAGCGACATCCACACCATGGCCGCTTGACGCGACCGTCCCCCGCACACCGACGCCAGATCCCAATTTGCTTCAACTGGACAAGACCGACCCGGACATGGTCGTGCTGGATTTCGTCGCCGACATGTGTGACGCGAGATGGACCAACAACGGGGCTGAGATTCCCTGCCCGGGTGACCTGACCGACACGGAATACGGCTACGTCGGCCTCTTTGAAGACGGAGCCGTTCTGGAAGGCCGGACGATCGACCTCCCGGCCCTGCTGACCATCCCCGCACACAGCGACCTGCTGGGCGTCTTTGGTCACTATCCACCCTTCACGGTCCAGTACGGGGATGAGTTCCGGACCTTCATCACGTGCGCCGAGGGAAGCGAATGCGATGTCACCTTCCATCTGGAATACTTTGACGCACAGGGCGGCTACCATACCATGCTGCAGGGCTTCGGGATTGACTCGCTGGCGAGCATCAGCGGTCTGCGCCCGCCGGGCATCCCCATTCAACTCAACCTCGACAGCCTGGCAGGGCTGACGGTGGAATTCCTTCTGGTCGTGCGCGAGCACGATGACTTCGACGGCGCACAAGCCGTCTGGGTCGCACCGCACATCTACCGCGATCCGGATTACACGCCACCCACCATCACACCCACCAGCACGCTGACCGCCGCGCAGGAAACCGAGGAATCCAACATCCCCGGCGTCATTGCCGGATGGGTGGACATGAGCACGGCACCCCCCTACCTCAACGACCCCATGGTCCACGGAGGTCTGGGTGCGCCGGTGACGGTGATGTTCTTCAATCTGGATGACGGGACCTGGTGGTGGATCCACTCCACAGCCACACATCCTGCCTTCCAGATGACCGTTCCCCCCGGCCGCTACCATGTCGTCGCCTACGGGTTTGGCGTGGGTGACATGCCCTACGTTGCGGGTGGCTATACCGGCAGCAACCCTTCCTGCGGGCAGGAGCTGGCTGTCGTGGAGGTCGAACCGAACGAGACGGTGGAGGGCATCGTGATTGCAGACTGGAATTGGACATGCGGAGGCACAGCATACCGGCCCGCCAAACCCGACGCCGTCCCCCTGCCCTGAATGTCACCTGTACAACAACGAAGAACGGCTCCCGCAGAGCGGGAGCCGTTTTCGTATGCGAAATGTGGAACGGATTACTTCCCTGCAAGCTCTTCCTTCATGGCGGTCCCTAGCCGACGGATGCCTTCAACAATGGTGTCCTCATCGGAATAGGAGAAGTTCAGCCGCATGGAACTGGCGCCGCCACTCTCATTGGGATAAAACGCAAATCCAGGCACATACGCCACCTTGAATTTGGTCGCCTTGTCCAGGAACGGTGCAGTTTTAATCCGCTTGTTGCAGCGCACCCACAGGAACATCCCGCCTTCCGGTTTGGACCAGTAGGTCTCCTCCGGCATGAACTCTGTCAGGGCATCCAGCATGGCATCGCGGCGGGAACTGTAGACCTTGCGCAGATGGCGTACATGGTCCTTGATGAAGCCGCTCGCCAGCACCTCGTGGGCGACATGCTGCACGAACGTCCCGGTATGGAGGTCAGCGCCCTGCTTGGCCTGCACGAAGCGGGCGATGAGCGGCTTGGGCGCCGTAATCCATGCCAGGCGCAGGCCCGGTGCGAGCGTCTTGGAAAAGGTGCTCAGGTAAATGGTGCGTTCGGGGGCCATGCGGAAGAGCGGTGTTAGATCTTCCCCTTCATAGCGCAGTTCGCCGTACGGATCATCCTCGATGATGATGAGGTCGTGCTTGCGCGCCAACTCCACGAGGTAGTCGCGGCGATCCTGTGTCAGTGTCGTCCCGCCGGGGTTGTGAAAGTTGGGAAGCACATACAGCAAACCGGGCTTCTTGAGCTTCTTTAACACATCTGGAAGCATTTCCACCCGCATGCCGTCGTCATCCAGGGGCACGGCATGGTACTCGGCTTCGTACGCGTTCCAGGCTTGCAGCGCGCCGAGGTACGTCGGCCGGCTGCAGATGATGTTGCGGTTGGCGTCCACGAACAGCTTCCCGATCAAGTCCAGTGCCTGCTGTGAACCTGAAGTGATGAGCAGGTTTTCCGGCTCCACCAGGATGCAATACTTCGCCATCTGTTCGCAGATGTCCGCCTTCAGCGGCGGGAATCCCTCGGTGGGGCCGTACTGCAGCGCCATGGGGCCGCTTTCCTCAAGCACCTTGTTGCATGCGTTTTGAAATTCTTTTACGGGAAACACTTCGGGGGCGGGCAGCCCGCCGGCGAAGGAAATGATGTCGGGCTGCATGGTGAGTTTGAGCAGTTCTCGGATGACCGAACTTTTCATACGTTGTGTGCGAGCAGCGAGGTGCACCTCCCAGTCGATGTTTTCGACTTCACGAATGATCGGTTCCCTCTGTATCATTAAGGTTCTCCTATGCGGACATTATGATTTTCGTACAATCGTCTGGTTTTGGCAATGGCCGATGTTCACTATGCCCGGTGACATCTGATTGAAACCAGAATGCCTCATGCACGGTATGGTACAAACTCATCATGAGTAATTCACCGCTGACAGGGGATAATGACGGTATGAGCCGCGCGACACGCCGAAGGTGGACATCACTTGTGCTGGCCGCCAGCATGATTCTGGCTGCATTGCTCCTTTCGTCCTGCGCCATCCCGCAGGCAGTGGAGCCTGGTTTCGCGCCGGAAGCCAGCGCGTCGCCATCCTCTACAGCCTACATCCCGCCGGAAGGCGTCCCGCTGTTCATGGCGGAAGCGCATGGCCCCGGAAACATTGATCCAACCCGCACGCCGCAGAGGGGCATGTTCGACGTTCCCTCGGCCGCTGAGCTGACCGGCACGCCCACGGCGACGCCCACCGTCAGTGACACGCCCACCGAATCGCCAACCACCTCGCCAACCTCACCCGGCACGCTCTGGCCGACGTACACCCCCAGCCGCACAGCCACTGCGACTCGCACGCGTACTCCCGCTCCCACATCAACCCGAACGCGCACGCCGCTCCCATCCAACACGCCGCTGCCGACGAACACGCCCCGCCCCACCGACACGGTCCCCCCCGGCGCGCCAACCAGCACACCCTACCCGCCTACGAACACACCGCTCCCCACAAATACACCGGTTCCGCCTACTGCAACCCTCGTCCCACCCTCAAGCACGCCTGTGCCGCCCACCGCCACTTCTTCCGCACCCTGCCAGGTGGTGTACAACGCCAGCTACGAAGCCGCGCTCGTAGAGCTCATCAACAACGAGCGCATGGCCCGCAATCTCACACCCTACATCGTCGATTCCCGCCTGACCGCCTCCGCGCGGGATCACAGCATCGACATGGCATGCAACAACTTCATTTCCCACACCGGATCGGATGGATCCACATCCGGCGAACGCATGCTGCGAAGGGGGTATACCCACTCCTGGCATGGCGAGAACATCTACGCTGGCGGCAGCAGTTCACCCCAGTCGACCTTCAACTGGTGGATGAACAGCGAGCCGCACCGCAACAACCTGATGAGTCCCAACTACATCCACATCGGAATCGGGTACATCTACGCTCCCGGAAGCCGCTACGGCGGTCACTTCACCGCCAACTTTGGACGCCCTTAAAGGAAAAGCAGCCGGAGCCCGTTCCCCGGCTGTCGGTCCCTGCTTCAGAAACTGTCAGACATTGAAACGGAAGTAGATCACGTCCCCGTCCTGGACGGGATAGTCCTTGCCCTCCAGCCGCATGACACCGGCCGCCTTCGCCGCGTTGCTGCTGCCATGCTCCACAAACACATCGAAGGGGATGACCTCCGCACGGATAAAGCCGCGCTCGAAGTCGGTATGGATGACCCCCGCCGCCTGCGGCGCCCGCGCCCCCTGAGAGACGGTCCACGCACGGACCTCGTTTTCGTTCATCGTGAAGAAACTGATGAGGCCCAGCCGCTCATATGCCAGGCGGATGACCTGCTCCAACCCGCTCTCCTCGACCCCCGCCATGGCCAGCATCTCAGACCGCTCCTCGTCCTCCAAATCGATCATCGCCTCCTCAAGCTGGGCGCTCAACTTGATAACCGGCACGCCCTCCTCCGCAGCGATGCGCCGCACCTCCTGCATGTTGAGGTCATCCTCAGCCAGCGCGTCCTCTGCGACGTTGGCGACATAGACCATCGGTTTCCCGGTAAGGAGGCGGAGTTCGTGATTCAGACTCCTGTACTCTTCCGAATCGACATCAGGGAAGGTACCCGCACGCGCTCCCTCATCGAGATGCGCTGCAAGATTCCGGGCCGTCTCCAGAACCGGGAGGAGTTTCTTGTCCCCCTTGACCGAGCTTTCCAGCCGCTCAATCTTGCGCTCCACCTGTTCCAGATCGGCCAGAATGAGTTCCATCTCAATCACGGCGATATCCGCCTCGGGGTCGATTTCCGCCTGCACATGCGCCACGTTCGGGTCTTCAAAGCAGCGGTTGAGATGGACGATCAAGTCTGTGTCACGGATGTTGCCCAGAAATTGATTGCCCAGCCCCTCGCCCCTGCTGGCGCCCTTCACCAGGCCAGCGATGTCGACGAATTCGATCGTGGCGTAGATTTTCTCCGGGCGCCCGGTCATGTCCTGCAGTCGATCCAGACGCGAATCCGGGACCGGCACAATCGCGCGCTTGGGTTTGATGGTGCAGAACGGGTAGCTCGCCGTCTCGGCATTTTGCGCACGCGTGAGGGCGTTAAATGTGGTGCTCTTACCCACATTCGGCAGTCCAACAATCCCGATTTTCAAGGCCATGCGAGTTTGCTAAGCTCCTCTGATCGGCGATGGGTTCAACGCTGGTATGTGCCCATCAACTCAGCTTCGGCGAGGATATGCCCTTGAATAATCTGGAGGACCTGTGCCTTGTTCGCGCCAGGCGCAAGGGTCAGAATCTGGTCCAGGGCATAGAGCCGGAAGAAGTACCGGTGCGTCCCATCGGGTGGACAGGGCCCGCCATAACCCATGCGGCCCCAGCTATTGCGCCCGTTTCGCGCACCATTGCTGATCTGCGGATCGAGTGGGAATCCCGCCGCCAGCATACGTGTGTTTGCGGGTAGATTGAAGATCACCCAATGCACCCAGGTGCCCATCGGCGCATCCGGATCGTCCATGATAAGGGCGAACGACTGTGTCCCTTCCGGCGGGTCCGTCCAGCGCAGTGGCGGGGACGTGTCATCCCCATCGCAGGAGTATAATCGTGGGATGGGCTCTCCGTGGCTGAAGGCTTCACTCGTCAACTGCATTGTCATGTCCCCTCCTCCCTGTGTGGCTTCCTCCGTCGGCAGCAGGCTTTCATCCCCTCGATCCATTGCCGGCGTCGGCTCTTCATTCTCCGCACTTACCGAAATGTCTCCATCCCCCTCGCTGCATCTGGCGCACAACAACAGCACCAGAAAGCCCGTCGTACACAACCAACGCACGGGTTGATTCATGCCGTCACCTCACCATGACTCCTTATAGCTTACGATGAAACGACATCCACAATCAAGCACCTGTCCGGGTGATTGCAGGGGGAGTTGATGGTCTCCTTCTGATACAGGATCCTGGACGAACCGGTTCAATCCCTGCCAAGTGTAGATGCCATTTGTCACTGGTCAGGTGTGGCCGATTGTTGTAAAATTAGGCAATCCTAAATTATTTTCTACTACCTTCTAACGCGATTGGCATGTCCATCCATGAAAGGCGGTCAAGCATGACCTCAGCCAACATACTGATTTACGGCGCTGGCCCCCTCGGAAGTCTCTTCGCTGCGAAGCTGCAGCGTGCAGGACACAGCGTGTCGCTCCTGGCACGCGGTCAACGTCTGGTCGACCTGCGAGAACACGGCGTCGTCCTCATCGATTTCGAAACCAGGGAACGCACGACGACACGGGTAAGGATCGTCGAGTCGCTGGAGGCCGATGACGAGTACGACCTCATCCTTGTCATCATGCGCAAGAACCACGCACTGCAAATCCTTCCCGTTCTGGCCGCAAATACCGGCACCCCCACCGTCCTTTTCCTGATGAACAACGCTGCCGGCCAGGACGAACTGGTGCAGGCGTTAGGAAAAGAACGCGTGATGATCGGTTTCCCCGGCGCCGCCGGCGCCAGGCAGGGAGAAGCGATGGTTGTGCTCTGCGGCACGGAGGAAGAGCCCTTCCCCGTCCCCATCGGCGAGATCGATGGGAGCGTCACCGAGCGTACACAGCTCGTCGCGGACATCCTCTCCGCACCAGTCGAATTCACGGCGGAGATCCGGGAGGATATGGACCGGTGGCTTAAATGCCATGTGGCATTCCTGATGCCCGCGCTTGGGCCGGCCATGTACGCCTGCGGAGCCGACAACTACCGCATGTCTCGCACGCCGGACGCCATCCTGCTCGCCATCCGGGGAATCCGGGAATCTCTGCGCGCCCTGCGGTCTCTCGGCTACTCGATTGTCCCCACCTACCTCAGAAACCTCGCAGTCCTCCCTGAACCCATCATCTATGCCATACTGCGCAAGGCACTACAGAATGAACGCATGGAAATTGCAATGGCAGCCCACGCGGAAGCAGCGCGAGATGAGGTCCAGCATCTCGCAGCGGAGTTCCGCACACTGACGGCGAATTCCGGTGTTCCCACGCCTGTCTGCGACAGCCTGGCAAAGCACCTGGACTCCGACGAGCCCCTCCTGCCCGAGGGGCAGTCAACACTCCGCATGCGTTGGGAAGAGCTTCTGCTTCCATTGGCATTGCTAGCAGCGATCATCCTCCTGCTCATCACACTGCTATAAACGCGCAAGCCGAATTGAATCACAACGAGCTGTGGTTACCTTCCACAGCTCGCATTCCTTTTTCGCTCCGTCCTGACGTTCAATCGATGGTCAGTGTGCTTCCTGCAGGGAACGGATGTACCTTCCCTGGAAATGCGTTCGTCAGCGCGATCAGGGCTTCTTCACCGGTGCAATGGTTCGGATACAGTTGCGGCGCTCCTCGCTCAGCAAGGGCTTCCATCAGCGTTTCCACAATTGATGGCTCCGCCGAAGCAAGATGAAGACCTCCCATCACGATCACCGGGGTTTGCGAGAACTGATTCTCCACCCAATCGAGGGTGTTCAACAATCCTGCATGGCAGCATCCGCACACCAGCACCAATCCCTCCCCGCTCTCCAGAACAAGCGCCTGGTCATCGAGATAGGGGTCGGGAATCCAGTCATTTCCCGCCCGGACAACATGATGTGTGCTGCGACCTTCCGGATGGTGTCGAGGCTGGATTTCCCCGCTGATGAACATCCCGGGGAAGATCTCAGCCCGTTCCTTTCCGAGACGAAGATTGGACGCTCGAGCGCGTAGGTCAAACGTCAAACCCTTGGGAAGCGTGCTCCCGGTTCGCCGGGAAAAGTGTTCCTCAAGGGCAGCAGGGTGGGCATATACCGGCATAGAGGCCGTCCGTTCCAGGAGCGCCTCCAGGCCTCCGGTATGGTCGCGATGGTTGTGGCTCAATACAACAGCATCAATCCTTTCCGGCGCCACACCCGCCGCGTCCAGATTGTGCAGCAGAACGTCTCCACTTCCGCCCGTATCGTAGAGCAATCGAACCCCGTCGTGCTCGATAAGCATGGAAAGGCCATGCTCGCCCCAGTAGGTCGACTGTCTTGACACACAATTATCGATCAGGCAATGCACCCGCACAGCTTTACTCCTGACCTGTTGCGAATTCGCTCACATGAGGATGGCGTCATAGGGCGAGCTGAAAAGCTGCCCTGGTCTTGCTCTCGACGCCTTCGTCCCTTTGCCAGTTTTCTTGCTCGCCCCCATCCGGTGGAGGCTGGGTCGAAACCGGCTCGTAGTCAGCCAGCCCTCCATCCTGGTAGCGCGCCATCACCGGCGCGATATCCACGACCAGCGGCTCCAGCAACCTGGCCAACCAACGGCGGAGACGATGGGTTGTGTTCGATTCCGGAGATTTCATGGAGTTTGTTTCCGACATCGTCGTCACCTCTTGATCGTCTCGCTTTCCAGGGCCGCATGCCCTGGAAAGCTCCTACCTACTCTACGCAGGCGGCAGGGAGAAAGTCGCATCCCGTGCTGACTACTCGCCTGCCTCATCGGCATCGGATGCTGCCTGCAGTTCGTCCATTCTCCGAGAAATGGCTTCGAGCTCCCGCTTCAAACCATCCGCATGCGCCTTCAGGGCGTGCAGTTCAGCAGCGGGATCCGGTGGTGCGGCAAAATACGGGTCATGCGGGAAAGCGTGCTGGGCAAACCCGTAGTCATACGGATGTCCCCAACGCCAGCCGCGGCCATATCCGCGCCCATGCCGGTATCCTCGTCGAAAACCACGCCGGTATCCATAGCCATACCCTCGGGGCACAGCATATCCGGGAACGTCACTGCCGCTGCAGTATCCCATTCCACGTCCGGTCCTCGGTCCTTCACGATTGGGTCCTGTTCGATCGCCACCTGGCATTTTCTTCTTCTCCTTCTTCAAGTTCTGTTTCTACTGTTGCGGGCAGGATTTACTGCCCACGCCGTCCGCCGCCAGAGCCATCACGGCTTCCTGTGCGGCGTCCTCGTCCCGTGCCGCGCTGCGGTCTTCGCAGTCCGTCACGGCGGGGACTGGTTGGTTTATCTCCACCACATGGTCCCATTCCCCTTCCGGTTCTCGGACCATTTCCTTCCGGTCCTGTTCCATCACCTCTCGGCATTTTCGTCCTTCCTTTCCTGCCCGGCCGCTAATCGCCTTTTCGCAGTGCGTCCAGCAGCCGGCTGATATGATCTCTGGAATCCTCCAGTTCATGAGCCCAGTTCTTCAGGATATCTTTCCCGATCGGGGAAATGCTGTATATCCTGCGCGGGGGTCCCTGCGTTTCCTCCTGGTCCCATTGGGAGGTAATCCATCCATCTTCCTCCATGTTGCGAAGCGAGCGATACAGGGCACTGGGCTGGACATCCCCCAACCCGTAGCTGTCGATGTCCTCCATCAGGCTGTAACCATGGGCTGGACCCTGGTTCAACTTCATCAGGAGCACGGGCTCGAGCAGGCGGATATGTCTGCGATGACGGCCCCGCCGCCCTCCCCGTCGCCCTCGCGATCCTCGTGACCCTCGACCGTGCATGCTCACCTCCAAACAATCTGGCTATAGTTAATCATACTATTGTCAATTTGTCAATAGTCATATTACAACTAGTTCATCACATCATTCTTGCCTCTCCCCGTGGTATCATGATCCCTACAGCACCGGAGGCTGTTATGAAAGACCGGCGCCGCATCTGGATGTGGCTGCTTTTTTTCTACACACTGGGCATGAGTATTTGCTGTATGTTCTTTTTGCTGCGTGCGTATCCGTTATCCTGAGTAGACCATCGGTAGCCGATAGAGCACAGCGGGGCTCAGACCCGCTTTCCGGTCATCGGTCACCTCCCATTGAGTGCTGGTATGGTGCAAACCCGGAACGCCCCCCGAAATACAGAGTTCTCGCTGGACGAGACCCCCCGTTCGGATCGCCGGGGTCCCGCACGATGGGTGTTGTCCCACGCTTTCCACCGCCCGCTCTGGCCACCACTTCTCATCCTGTCCGCGTTCGGCAACAACTTCGCCTATGGCCGCGTGCAGGTGATGGTCGGGCGCGTGTTTGATCTCATCACCAGTTCCGACTGGGATCGTCAAGAATTACTTGCACTGGCTATCACGATGATGGGAATCACTCTGATTCAGGGGCTGACCGGTTTGATGCGCAACTTCTCTAGCGAGTTCCTCGCCCAGGGCATTGAGAAAGATGCCCGGCACGAGCTGTATGTCAGCCTGCTCGGGAAGAGTCAGACCTTCCACAGCCGCCAGAGGATCGGCGATATCATGGCTCGCGCCACCAACGATGTTCGATCCCTGAACCTGATGTTCAATCCCGGCTTGATGTTGATTACCGATTCCGTCTTCAACCTCATCATGCCCTTCATCCTCATCGCCCTCATCCGGCTGGAGCTCCTCCTCGTCCCGTCCCTTTTCACCATCCTGCTGGTCCTGACCATACTGGATTACAACCGCCGGCTGAGCCCGGTGAGCGAGGCGATGCGCGAGCAGTTCGGAGAGATGAACGCCGGGCTAGCCGAAGCCATCGCCGGCATCGAGATTGTCAAAGCCAACGTCCAGGAGACCTACGAGCTGCGCAAATTCAGCCATAACGCCTTCCGTTACCGGGAGCTGTTCGTGCAGCATGGCGAGATTCAGGCACGCTACTGGCCGATGCTCATGTTCAGCATCTCCTGGGCAGCAGGTCTTCTCCACGCGCTGCTCATCTGGCGGAGCGGGAACCTCACTCTGGGGGAAGTCATCGCCTTCGTCGGCCTGCTGGGAGCGCTGCGCTTCCCCACCTTCATCTCGCTCTTCTCCTTCGATCTTGTGCAGCTTGGCCTCGCCGGCGCTCGCCGCATTCTCGAACTCATCAACACCGAGACGGAACTGGATGAGAATACCGGTGGCTTCACCGGCTCAATGGATGGCGAAGTCCGCTTCGAAAACGTCTGCTTTCACTATGAAGGCAAGACGGTGCTGGACGACATCTCCTTTCACGCCCGGGCCGGAGAGACCATCGCCATCGTCGGGCAGACCGGCTCCGGCAAAACCAGTCTCACGCGCCTGATCAATCGCATATACGATGTCGATCAAGGACGAGTCCTTATTGACGGCGTCGATGTGCGTGACTGGAGTCTGCAATCCCTTCGCTCTCAGATTTCCACGATCGAACAGGACATCTTCCTCTTCAGCGGGAGCATCAAGGACAACATCGCTTTCGGGGTTGAAGATGCCGGCGAGGATGCCATCCAGCATGCAGCCGTGGAAGCCCAGGCCGAGGAGTTCATTACCGCCTTTCAAGACGGCTACGAGTCGGACGTCGGTGAACGGGGCGCCAACCTTTCCGGCGGACAACGCCAGCGCATCGCCATCGCCCGCGCCTTCCTGACCAACCCCAGCATCCTGATTCTGGATGACAGCACGAGCGCCATCGACAGCGCCACCGAAGACCAGATCCAGCGTGCCATGCGGCGCATCAGCAGCCAGCGCACCACCTTCCTCATCACCCATCGACTGAGTCAGATCCGCTGGGCTGACCGCATCATCGTTTTACGCGCCGGCACCATCGCAGCCCAGGGCACGCATTCCGAATTGATGGAGAGCAGCCCTGATTACCAGCGCATCTTCTCCCGGCACACGCATCCGACCTCCGAGAAACAGCCACCGGGGAAGGATCACGCCTGATGGGATTCATCCTGGACGGACTGGACACCGAATCCTACGATCGTGAATACAGCGATCTCGAGCTGCTGCGGCGCATTGTGGCCTATTTTCAGCCGCATCGGCGGAAAATCGCCGTGGTTGCGCTCACCCTGGCGCTGAATTCCATGGCCGGCAGCGCTGTTCCTATCGCCATCGCCCGGGCGGTGGACATCGTCCAGATCGATCCTTCCACCACGCGCATGCTGTTTGCCGCGGGCTTGATGCTCCTGGTCGGCTCCATCGCATGGGTATCCAACTTCATTCAGCAGACCATCTCGGCGCGCGTGATCGGCGATGTCGTCTATCAACTCCGCGTGGACGTCCTCCAGGCGACCATCTTTCACGACATCACCTTCTACGAAGACCATCCCTCCGGGAAGATTGTCAGCCGGGTGACCTCCGACACCCAGGATTTCTCGAATGTCGTCACACTGGTCATCAACCTGCTCAGCCAGCTCCTCACGGTGGGAATCATCATCGCCTGGCTCATGTCCGTGAACCTGCGTCTCACGACCATTCTGTTGGGAATGACGCCGATCGCCGCCCTCATTGCGTTGAGCTTCCGGCGCGTCGCCAGGCGCGTCACCCAGCATGCCCGGCGCGTCACCGCCACCATCAACGCGCAAATCCAGGAATCCATCAGCGGCATCGTCGTTGCCAAGAGCTTTCGTAAAGAACGAGCCATCTTCAACACCTTCGAGCGCAACAATCGGCAGGCCTATCAGGTGGGCTTGCGGCGCGGCCTGACCTTGAACACCATCTTCCCCATCATGTCGACCGCATCCGGCCTCGGGCTGGCCTTGCTGGTTTACCTCGGCGGCATTCAGGTCGGCAACGGCACGATTTCATCCGGCAACTGGTACCTGTTCATGCAAGCCGTTGGCTATTTCTGGTTCCCCATGATGGGCATCGCATCATTCTGGAGTCAGTTCCAGGACGGGCTCTCCGCAGCCGAGCGCGTCTTTTCCCTCATCGACGCCCAATCCGCCGTCGTACAGTCCGACGATGTCAAGCTGGAGAATGTCGCCGGCGAGATCCACTTCGAGGAACTGCGGTTCAGTTATGTCCCGGAAGAAATCGTGCTCCCCTCGTTCTCTCTCACCATCGCGCCCGGCGAGACGCTGGCGCTTGTCGGGCACACGGGTGCCGGGAAGACGAGTATCGCCAATTTAATCTCACGATTCTACGAGTTTCAGGGTGGTTCCCTGCAGATTGACGGGCATGATATCCGCACCCTGGATCTTGCGCACTTCCGCCGCACGATGGGTCTCGTCCCCCAGGAACCGTATCTCTTCTCAGGCTCTGTCGCCGACAACATCCGTTACAGCCTCCCCGACGCGAGCGACGAACAGGTCGCCAGAGCCGCCATGCAGATTAGCGAAGGAGAGTGGCTGGACGTCCTCGCCGATGGTCTGGAAACGAACTGCGGCGAGCGGGGATCAAACCTCTCTATGGGCCAGCGCCAATTGGTAGCCCTCGCGAGAGTGCTGTTGAAAGATCCCAGGATCCTCATCCTGGATGAGGCGACCGCAAGCGTCGACCCCTTTACCGAAGCGCAAATCCAGGACGGATTACAGGCCATCATGCAGGGCAGGACGGCGGTCATCATCGCACACAGGCTCTGGACCGTTCAGCATGCCGACCGCATCATCGTTCTTGATCACGGCAAGATTATGGCTGAGGGAACACACACGTCATTGATGGAGCAAGGCGGGCACTACGCCGCTCTGTACAATACGTATTTCCGCCATCAGTCCATCGAATACATTGAGCATCAGGACTTCGAATCAGGCTCCTCCTCCCCGCATCGCTGACAGCCAACCGCCTCTACGAAACTCGTTTGAACATTTCTCAACCTAGGGTAGTAAATCATATGAAAATCGGTATTTAGGCGGTTAGTCTCTCTTCTTCCTTAGGCCTGTCTATCTTGCACGCTGGTGAATGGTCGATCATTGCGGGTCTGATTCACCAGCAGAGCAGGATAGTCAGTGCCTTAAGATTCTCGCCTGGTCTGCGTTACAATCGCGTGCGTGCCCTGCTCTGCAGAAAGGTAGGACCTCATCATGAAGAAATCCTTGCTCATCCTTGCACTGATCGCCCTGCTCCTGGCTGGCTGCACCTCCAGTGCTGCCGTTGAAACGGAGGAACCGGCAGAAGCCGACAGTCCTCCGGAAAACCAGGTCGGAACCTCCATACTGGATGAGGATGCGTTTTTCGAGCATCCTTATGACGACATGGCTGTGTATGAGGCAGGCCTGGTCACAGATGAACAACCTGTTCTGGCGCATGTCGGCGACCTCACAACCTACCGCATCAGTTTGTTTGTGGAAGACAACCTGTACCAGCTTCACGGAAGACAGCTCGTACGGTACACAAACATGGAAGAGACTGCGCTGGACGGCATCTATTTCCGCCTCTACGCGAACTTGTTTGGCGGGACCATCACCGTCTCGGATCTGACTGCAGACGGGACATCCGTCGAGGGCACGCTGGAGATGGAGGATTCGGCGCTGTGGGTTAAGCTGCCGCAGCCGCTTGCGCCCGGCGAAACGGTCGATCTAGCTATGAACTTCGAACTCGAACTGCCGCAGGAGATGGGCGGCAACTACGGTCTTTTCAGCAGCTACGATGAACGAATGCTGCTGCATGTTTCGTACCCTGTCATCCCGGTGTTCGATGATGAGGGCTGGAACGTCGAGGTCCCTCCCACCTATGGGGATGTGTCCTTCTTCGATGCTGCGATGTACATGGTTCGCGTCGAAGCACCAGAGGGCCTCATCTGGGTAGGCACCGGGGTCGAGATCGCTCGGGGCGATGAAGATGGGCGGGACGTACGTCTCTTCGCGTCTGGCCCGGCGCGCGATTTCTACATCGCCGCCAGCCCCCGCTTCGAGGTCATCGAAACCCAGGTCGGAGAGACGACCGTGCGCAGTTTCGCATTCGAGAATCGCCAGACCGGATCGGATGCTGCACTGACGGTCGCGGCAAACGCCATCGCGTCCTACAGCGCGCGTTTTGGGCTCTACCCGTACACCGAATTTGACATCGTCGGCGCGCCGATGGAAGCGTGGGGCATGGAATACCCGGGCGCCACCGCTATCTCCGATACCCTGTATGACACGGAAGCCTATTACGGCGACACTCCGGCGATCGTCTATCTGGAAGGGACGGTCGCACATGAGGTGGCCCATCAGTGGTTCTTCAACCTCGTCGGAACCGACCAGGTCGATGAGCCCTGGATGGATGAAGCCATCGTCCAATATGCCACCGGCCTCTACTTCCTCGACCAGTACGGCGAGGAGGGCTACTCCGGCTTCCAGGCATCGTGGTATGACCGCTGGGACCGGGTTGACCGGTCGGAGATCCCGATCGGGCAGCCAGTGTCTGAATACCCCGGCGCTTCCTACAGCGCCATCATCTACGGACGCGGCCCTCTCTTCATCGAGGCCCTCGCGCGGGAGATGGGCCAGGACGTCTTTAATGACTTCATCCTGGCGTACAGCAAGGCCAATCGCTGGGACACGGCCTACCCCGATGAACTGCGAGCCATGGCGGAAGAGGCATGCGAGTGTGATTTATCCATCCTCTTCGCTGATTGGGTCGATTGAGACAATTGCGAGTGAAAGGACGAGCGGGCGGACTTGCGCCGCCCGCTCACTCCTCCTGAAAAGGGCAGTCGGAAACCTGTCGGTATCGTGGAAGTGTTTTGTAGTACTATTCGCTAGAGAACGTCGCAGACAAGGAGCCGTTTTCCATGATGATCCCCTTCACAATCCAATTCCAGCGTTGAGACCCCACCTGTACGATGGTTCAATGAAATAATCACTGCGGCATGCATCACCCAACATCACCAAAGGATTTAGGATGTTAACGCGATTTCGCACTACGTATCGTTCCTTCCCACAAACATTCTGGGTTGTTGTCGGAGCGTCGTTTATCGATGGGGTAGGCGGGACACTCATCTTCCCGTTCTTCGCCCTCTACATCACTGAGAAATTCAACGTCGGCATGACCCAGGCCGGGATCCTGCTCGGGCTTTTCTCTGCATGTGGTCTCATCGGCAGCATCATCGGCGGAGGTCTCACAGACAAGTTCGGGCGCCGCGGCATGGTGTTGTTCGGCCTGGTGTTCAGCTCTCTCAGCAGCGTCAGCATGGGGCTCGTCAATGAGCTGAGCATTTTCTACATCCTGGCCATCGTTGTCGGGCTGCTTTCCAACATCGCAGGTCCTGCCCATCAAGCCATGGTTGCAGATATTCTCCCTGAAGATAAGCGAGCGGAGGGTTTCGGAATCCTGCGCGTGGCAGGCAACCTGGCATGGATCATCGGGCCGATGATTGGCGGTTTCGTCGCAGCCTACTCCTACCTTGCACTGTTCGTTACGGATGCCGTCACCAGCTCGATCACGGCCTTCATCGTCTACCTGAAAGTGCCTGAGACCAAACCCGCCGAAAAGGAAGAGGAAGCCGGCGAAAGCCTTGCGGTCACCTTTGCAGGCTACTGGAAAGTCGTGAAGGATCGCGGGTACATCGCGTTCCTGCTGGTGTCGATGCTCATGCTGGTTGTCTACCAGCAGATGTACAACACGCTTTCGGTCTACCTGCGCAATGTTCATGGCATACCGGAGCAGGGTTACGGCTTCATGTTGAGCCTTGATGCAGCCGTCGTGGTGCTCCTTCAATTCTGGGTCACCCGCAAGGTGAAACCCTACTCCCCCATGCTCATGATGGCGCTCGGGACAGCCTTCTACCTGGTTGGTTTCACGATGTACGGCTTCGTGACGACCTACATGTTGTTCATCGTCGCCATTCTTCTCATCACCATAGGAGAGATGATCGTCGTGCCCGTCGGTCAGGTTCTCGCTGCGAAATTTGCGCCGGAGGACATGCGGGGCAGGTATATGGCGTTCTTCGGTCTTTCCTGGGCTATCCCGTCCACCATCGGCCCCTGGGCAGCAGGGCTCATCATGGACAATTACAATCCGGACTGGGTCTGGTATGCCTGTGGCATCATCTCATCCGTTGCCATCATGGGGTTCCTGGTCCTGGAAGCAAGCACACGAGAACGGTTCGCGAGGACTGCCCAGCCCCAGCCGGCACAGGCGGACATCTAGACCATCCTTCGGAACGAACAAGCGGCCGGCGAATTGCCGGCCGCTTTTCATTGTAGACAACAACCCACCCGGTCAATCTTCCAGGAAGACGACGTCAGCAGGCATTCCGGGTTTGAGGGCCTGATCGACATTGTCCAGCTCGATGCGAATGGCGTAGACGGTCGTCTGACGCCCTTCAACCGTCTGGACATTGCGGGGCGTGAACTCCGCCTCATCGGCGATGCGCACGACCACACCCGAGAACACCTCTCCCGGGAAGGAATCCACACTGACCTGAACATCCTGCCCCAGTTGAATCCTTCCATACTGGTTTTCAGGGATGTAGACCGTCAGACTGACGGCATCGAGGTCAGCGATGGTGAAGAGCGTTGCTCCCGGAGAAGCGAGTTCGCCAATCTCCACACTGCGTGCCATGACAGTGCCGCTCATCGGCGCGTGAAGGGTCATCTTTTCGCGCTGCACCATCAGCAAATCCAGCGCAGCGTGTGCCTGCGCCACGCCAGCCTCCGCCTGCCTCACAGCAGCCTCTGCAGCGCCCACTGCTGCCACAGCAGCCTGTACCTGCAGCGATTCTTCACCAGTCTGTAGGAGACTCTGCTCATCAAGCGCATAGTCGAGCCGCGCGCGTGCCACTGCGACGGCAGCTCTGGCTTCAATCACTTCGTCAGCAGCCGTTGTACTCAGCATGCGGTCATAATCAAGCTGCGCCGCTTCCAGCTCTGCCTCCGCCGCATTCACCGCTTCGCTCGCAAGTTCCTCCAGGGAATCTCGTTCGCGGGCGGTCCGCGCCTGGTCCAACGTAGCTTCCGCCACTTCATATCGAATACGAGCGACGGCAAGGCGCTCCTCGGCGGCGAGGAAATCACTGCTGCTGACATCGTTCAGAACTTCCTGCAGGTCCGCCAGGACGACATCCAGCGCCTCCTGTGCATCTTCAATTTCCTCACCCACAGCCCGGAGCTGCTCGTCCCTTTCGAAGTACCAGTTCGGCAGTTCGAATACTGCGGGCGAAGGCAACAACCAGGCCGACTGCCTCAGTTCGGTCTCTTGCAGGCGGGCACCCTGGACTGCCAGATCACGCTGCAGCTCGGCACTTGCAAGCTGCGCGTGTGCCGCCTCCAGCCCGCTCTCCGCGACTGCAACAGCCGCTTGGGCCTGGGTCATCTGCGCATCGAGCAGCGATTCATCCAGACGAAGAAGGACATCTCCTGCCTCAACCTGGTCACCTTCTTCAGCCAGCACGTCCACAACAGTGCCGCCCAGCTCGGCTGCAACCTGGATGGTTTCCGCCGAGATGGTGCCCGACGCCGTTATCGCACCATCCTCCGCTTCATCGCCCCCCGCCCCACAACTGCTGAGCGCCATGCTGAACAGAAGTACCAGCAGGATGATGCCACGCGTTCGACGTTTCATGGTTCTGCCTCCAATACCTTCTCCACGCGCCGGTTAGATCCGCTTGCGGAACACCGCCACGCTGGCGAGGAAATAGACAACACTCAAAATAATCAAGGACCGGATCGACGGCCACAGGAATTCCAATCCAATGCCCTTCAGCATCACGCCGCGCACAATTTCAAGATAGTGTGTCACGGGCAGCGCTTCACTGATCCAGTACGTAATCCAGGGCATGCCTGATCGTGAGAACAGCAAGCCTGAAAGGATGATGGCGGGCACAATCACAATTCCGACGGCAAGATACATCGCCTGCATCTGGGTCTGGGCGATATTGGAGATCAAGACACCCATTCCCAGCGAGCCCAGGATGAAGACCATTGTCAACAGGATGAGCAGCCAGACATTGCCGACGATGGGAATGTCAAACAGCAAGACCGCAACAAGCAGCGTGCCCACGGCGTTGACCAGTCCCACCAGAAGGTAAGGGATCATCTTCCCCAGCATCAATTCCCAGGACTTAATCGGGGTGACGATGAGCTGCTCCATCGTGCCCTGCTCCCGTTCCCGCACGATGCCCAGCGCTGTGAGCAGCAGCGCCATCACCTGCAGCAGGATCGCCATCAAGCCCGGGATCATGTACATCTCCATCTTCGCGTCGGGGTTGTACAGCATCCGGAGATGCGTGCTGATAGGCAGTTCAAGACCGGATGAACCCAGCGCACTGCTGAGCTGCTCCTGGAAGATGTCCTGCACCGCCATCTGGCTGATGGTGTCGAGTGTGAGTTGGGCGGTTTGTGCGATGGAAGGGTCGGCCGCGTTGACGTAGAGCTGGACCTCTGTGGGTTCACCGGTCGCGAGGCTGCGTCCAAAATCCTCGGGAATCAACATCCCGGTTTGCACTTCATCCTGATCGATCAAGGTGAGAATTTCTTCTTCATTCATCACCACGTACGCGACTTCGAAGTTGTCACTCGCCGTGAAGTATTCGATGTATCTCCGGCTTTCATCGGTGCGGGAGAGATCGGCCACCGCCATGGGCGCATCCTTCGTCTCACCTGACACACCATAGCCGAGCAGGACCAGCAGCATCGCCGGCAGGATGACGATCAGAAACAAGGTGCGCGGGTCACGCAGAATATGGATGAATTCTTTGCGGATGATTGTCCTCAATCGTTCCATTCAGACATCCTCTATCTCAGCTCGGCGGGGAGCCCGCTTGCTTCTCTGTTTTGCTCCTCCACCATGGCGATGAATACATCTTCCAGGGAGGGCAGGATAACCTCTGCGCCGGCAACGTCCATCCCGGCCGACCGGAGCCGCTTCAGGACTCCTCCGGTGCGCATTTCATGTTCGACGGTCACATGAAGACGAACGCCATGTACCGCCGTTCGAAGCACGCCCGGCTCACCTTCGAGCAGAGCCTCCGCATCGGAGGGCCGGTCACACTCCACCTCCAGCAAGGTTCCTGTCATCCCGTCTTTCAAACCATCCGGGCTGCTCACGGAAACGAGCCGTCCCTGATACATCAGCCCGACTGTATTGCAATAATCCGCCTCATCCATGTAGTGTGTGGTCGCCAGGATGCTGACACCGCGGCCTGCAAGTTCGTAGATGAGGTCCCAGAATGCGCGCCGGGAGACGGGGTCAACGCCGGCCGTCGCTTCATCGAGGAAGAGCATGGGGGGCTCATGCGCGATGGCGCACGCCAGGGCAAGGCGCTGCCGCCACGCGCCGGAAAGGTTCCGCGTCAGGGTGTTCTCATGGCCTTTGAGGCCGGCAATCTCCAGTAGTTCCTGCAAGCGTTCCCTGCGTGAACCATTGGAAACACCATAGATTGCTGCATAGAATTGCAGGTTTTCACGCGGGGTCAGATCGTTATAAAGAGCAAACCGCTGGGACATATACCCGATGCGGCTCTTAATCTCCTCTGGCTTTTTCCGCACATCGAATCCCAGGACCGATGCCTCTCCCTCGCTCGGCGGAAGAATGCCGCATAACATGCGAATGGTTGTGGTCTTACCTGCACCATTGGGACCGAGCAAGCCAAAGATTTCACCGCGTGGAATATAGAAATTCACCCGATCAACCGCCGTGAAGTCCCCGAAGCGTCGGCTCAGGTCGCGGGTCTCAAGGGCATTCTCGCTGCTCATACCGTTGCTGCCTGCGCTTCCACCATGGTGACAAAGACATCTTCCATGCCCGGGCGTGTGCTGCGCAACACCTTTACGGTTAATCCTTCCGCCCGGAATGCTCGCCGGAGGGATCGCAGCACAGGGCGGGAATCCTTCACCGTCAACCTCAAACGATCCCCGACCGGACGCCAGCTCTGGATGCCATCGGTCGATTCCACAATGCGCCGCATGTCCTTGCGCGGCTTCGCCTTGACCTCAACAATCTCGTAGGGGATGGTCTCGAGGAGTGATTGTGGCGTCCCAGATGTCAGCAGACGTCCTTCAAACAGCATCCCCACACGCGAACAGCGCTCGGCTTCATCCATATACGGTGTGCTGACAACAATGGTGACGCCTTCCTGCACAACGCGGGAGAGGATCTGCCACAGCTCGCGTCGCGAAACCGGATCGACGCCGGTGGATGGTTCATCCAGAAGCAGGATTTCCGGCTCATGCATCAACGCGCATGCAAGCGCCAGTTTCTTCTTCATGCCTCCGGAAAGATTCATGCTGCGGCGGTCCTGGAAGGATGTCAAACGCGTGAACGCCAGCATGTCCGGAATACGCTCTTTCCGTCTCTCTTGCGAAACACCTTGTACGTCCGCGAAGAAATGCAGGTTCTCCAGAACAGAAAGGTCCGGATACAGGCTGAAGTTCTGCGGCATGTAACCGATGAACGACCGGGCCGTATCCGCATCCCGGCGTACATCACAGCCGTTGACAACTGCCTCTCCGGATGTTTGCGACATCACGGTGGAAAGGATGCGCAACGTGGTCGTCTTGCCCGCCCCGTCAGGACCGACCAGCGCATACATTTCGCCTTTGGGCACCCTCAGATCCAATTCTTGAAGCGCCATACGCCCGTTCTGTCCGGCATAATGTTTCGCCAATCCATGCGCTTCGATTGCATACTCCATGGGATTGATCCTCTATCCTTGAGGTGTGTTTATCGATCCGTGATTCTGAGACACTCATCATCATATTCGGGGCTGTCGAGCTGTCCTAGGTGCAGGGAAACACGACCTGATGTGACCCGTGTCATAAGAGAGTATGATCCGTGTCACAATCCTCTCAATCGACTGGAATTCGAAGGGGGATGTCATGATAGGATACGTGCATGATGGACACACGTATCGAACCAGGACTGACCTCCATCTTCCGCCTCATCTCCGGGTTGGAAGTGATTGCTTTCCTGATTGTGGCTGCGTCCATTCAGTTTCTTGAAAGCGGGGATCCCGGTCTGCCACTCAATCACTACTTCATCAACCTGTTCGCATCCCTGTTTCTCTTCATTTACCTTTCCCTGCCGTGGTTGATGCGCCGGCTCAAACATGCCTACCTTCCCTTCGCGATTGCCGTCGCTACAGGCGCGCCCATTCTGAGCAACCGCATCTTCCTCCAGCTCCAGATTGCCCGCTACCCCACCATTCTCGTCACGAACGCGTGGGAACTCATTCCGTTGCTGTTTGTGCCGTTGGTCATCACCGCCTGGCAGTATGATTTTTTCTCGGTCATTCTCTTCAGTCTCCTCACGGGGATCTTCGATTTTGTGCTCACAACTGCGCTTGCCGGAAGCCTTGATCTCGAACTCATCACGATTCTTGGCGTGATTTTCATCCGCACGGTCTCCTTTCTGGCAGCAGGCTTCATGGTCACACAAATCATGGATACCCAGCGCAAGCAGCGCCGCTCCCTATCCGAGGCCAACATCAAACTGGCGGAATATGCCAGCACACTCGAGGCGCTCGCCATCAGCCGGGAGCGCAACCGTCTCGCACGCGAGCTGCATGACACCGTGGCTCATGCGTTGAGCGGCCTGGCTGTGCAGCTCGAAGCCATCAACACCGTTCTGCCCCAGGAACGTCCCGATCTGATGAGTATGTTGAACCAGGCGCTCACCACGACACGCAACGGGCTCACGGAAACACGCCGCGCATTGCACGACCTGCGCTCGAAGCAGCTCGAAGACCTCGGTCTCGCACTCGCCCTCCGCAACCTGGGGAAGTCCGCTGCAGACAGGGCAAACTTCCAGATATCCATCGACATCCCGACGCTCATCCAGGATCTCCCCCCGCAAACCGAACAGATCATCTACCGCATCGCCCAGGAATCCCTGGAAAACATCGTGCGGCATGCGCGGGCAGAGCAGGTCCAGTTGCAGGTCACGGATGAAGACGGCCTTCTGACCTTGTCGATATGCGATAATGGCGTCGGGTTCCTGACCAGGGATGTGTCCAACGACACGCTGGGCTTGAAGGGGATGCAGGAACGCGCCGCGTCCATCCATGGCGCCCTGGTCGTGGACAGCTCCCTGGAATCCGGCACGACCATCCGCTTTACGCTGGAGCGCTGAGACATGATCCGTGTGCTGATTTGCGACGACCAGGACATCGTCTGTGAAGGCCTCGCGACCATCCTGTCGGCAGAGGAAGACATCGACGTTGTCGGTACGGCATACAACGGAGCGGAAGCGCTCGAGGTCATCCCTTCAGCGAAACCTGACATCGTCTTGATGGATCTCAAAATGCCGGTGATGAACGGCATCCTCGCGACGAAAAACATCACCCGGCGCTTCCCCGATATCCGCGTGCTTGTGCTCACCACCTACGAGGATGATGAATGGCTATTCGACGCCATCCGCAGCGGAGCATCCGGATACCTGCTCAAAGACACACCCCGCGTGGACCTGGTCGAGGCGATACGCGGCACACTGCAGGGTGATTCATTCGTCGACCCGGCGATTACCGGAAAGCTGCTGGCGACCATCGCAAGCGCTCCTCGTCAGGATCCCGTTCCGACAAGCATCAAACTCAGTGATCGGGAGATGGAAATTCTCGCCCTGATTGCAAGGGGGTACTCCAACGCCGAGATTGCCCAGGCGCTTTTCCTGTCGGAGGGAACCATCCGCAATTACATCAGCGGTATGTTGCAGAAGCTAGGCGTGTCAGACCGAACACAGGCTGTCATCACTGCACTGCGTTACGGGCTGGTTGACCTGGGGGAACCGTAACCGCCCTTCCCCCCACCTTCCCGGTCGCACTATTGAATCCCTATGCAGCAATCGCCCGTGATCCTCCCCTGTATCTCGACCGGATTCCAACAACATCCTTTTTGCATGCCTATTACAATCGCTTAACATCCAGCACGTACCCTGAAGATGGACCGGAACACCTCAGGGATAGCCAGCATGACGTCAACCACCTCAAACCATGCTTCACGACGTACGGATGGAGTTCTCACACTTGCCGTGATGACGCTATCCTTCATGGTCTACAAGCTCACCCTCACGCCGAGTCTCTCCTTTCTCAGCCCAGATGGCAATGAACTTGCGACGATCCCCTATCTTCTGGGGCTCGCACACCCGACAGGATATCCGCTCTATACCTGGCTCGGAAAGATGTTTACTTACCTGCCCTTCGGAGATGTCGCCCACCGCATGAATATCATGTCAGCCACGCTTGGTGCCTTCTCGATCGGGTTGACCTACAGCATCATGCGTTTGCTGACCGGGCGCGAGGATGTCCCACTCTGGATCAGCCGGCTGTCGTCAGCCTTCACCGCGCTCCTCTTCGCATTCTCGCGTGCATTCTGGTCACAAACGGGTATCGCAGAAGTATATGCGCCCAACATGTTCATGCTCACGCTTACGGTATGGCTGCTGCTGAAGTGGGCGCACGCGCACGAAACCGATTCACCGAAACGCACGAAATGGCTGGCAGCTTTTGCCCTGAGCTACGGCTTGAGTCTCGGCACCCACATGTCGAATCTTGGCTTTGCACCGGCCTTTGCCATCTTCATCCTGCTTGTCGACCATCGCTTCCTGCTTCGATGGCGATCCCTGCTCCTCGCCGCCGGCTGTTTCCTCGTCGGCGTACTGCAGTTCATCTGGCTGCCGCTCGCCGGTGTGCTCGGTCGTTTCACCTCAACCATGCATCCTGCACCGGCAACGCTCGCGCAGGTCTATACCTACACACTGGGAGCCTTCGACCAGCTCAAGTTTGCATTTCCCCTGGCAGCCATGCCGGCACGCATCCTGATATACCTCGCGCTGCTCCGCCAGCAGGTATTCATGCCGGGCATCCTGCTTGGTGTGCTCGGAATGAGCCTTCTTCTGTTCCACAAACCCAGGCGCTTTTTCCTTTTCGTCCTGATGTACGGCGTTCACCTTGTATTCTTCTTGCAGTATCAGGTGTTCGACCTGGATGTCTTCTACATTCCCGCTCACCTCATCTACATCGTATTCATCGGATTCGCAGTTTTCGATCTCTCCCGCATTCTCTTCCAATGGGCGTCACGGCGGCAGGGCATCACCCGATCGGTCATTCGCGGGATTGCGCTCATCGTTCTTGCAGCGGCAACACTCACCCCCCTCCTCATCGAACTGCGCGCTAATTGGGAAGCCAATGACCGTTCCGGTGATACCGCCATCAACGACTTCTACGACATGGTCTGGTCGACCCTCCCCGAAAACGCAGCGCTGCTTGGCAAGACCGGGGTCATGGGTTTCGACATGCTCTATTATCCACTCGTCTATGACATCCGCCCGGATGTCACGTTCCTCAACCTGGAAAACAGCGACGCCTCCCATGACCTGTATACAACCCTCCGGCCTGGCGATCGCACAGGATTCGGCCAGCAGCAATCCCTGTTTAACCGCGAACAGCAGGAGCTCTGGTACATCCCTGTGCTGGTCGGAAGGAGTGACGGCATGCTCGGACGGGATCGGGCGCTCATCCTGTACCACGCAGTTGAAGACCCACCGGAGTTGTTCCAGCCCGGGGCGAATCCGGACGTGGAGATTGAACAGCCAGTTGGACCGATCCTCCTTGCAGGGGTCGACATTCCAGAGCAAACCGTCAACGCTGGAGATACCCTTGTGATCCGGCTCTACTGGGATCTCGGGCAACGCACGTTCAACCTTCCATCCGGGATGTTCAACCTGTACCTCGACGAACTCCGGCTCGAATCTCACCAGTTGGGGCTGGGGAATCTCGAGCGCTACCTGCAGGAACGCAACCCCGTCCAGGGGCTGCTTGTCGAGGAACTAACCATCGTCATTCCCACGACCGTCGAACCCGGTCAGCACACACTGTCCATCACCATCGGCTCGCCGCTGACACGTTTCGCCGATGAGAGCGAGCCACTCTCACTGGGCAGCATCACCCTTCTCCAGGCACATTAAAGGAGATCGCCATGACCCGTGAACACAAGATCCTTCTCATTCTCGGCAGCCTCTTCATCGCATTCATCATCGCCGCAGGTGCATTTTCCCTGGGTGTGTATGTTGGAACCGAAGGGTTGCTACATGGTGGACAGCCATCGCAGCAAGCCCAACAGCAGGTGCTTCCCGGTCAACAAACCCGAGCCGCTCAACAGCAGCCGGAGCAGGCTGTTGCAGGACCACCCGATCTGGTCGGACGTGTGATGCGCATAGAAGACCATGAAATCATCATCCGGACTGCTGCCGGCATTCGCACCGTGCAACTGGCACTGGAGACACGTTACTTGCGACATGACAGCGGACAGACAACGCAGGCCATTTTCTCAGACCTGCAGTCCGGGTCCCAGATCGCGGTGTACACCGTTTCCTCCAATGACAGGCGATCGATGATTGCCATGGCGATCGTCCTCCTGCCCTGATGCACCTCCGCATCCAAAAAACCGCGTGTTGCCCCGGAAGTGTTTTGACTTTTCTCCAGGCTGTTCTATAATAGCCACAGAGCTAGTTACACACTGAAAATAAGCCCGAATCACTTGACGTGTCCCCATTCTGGGGATACAGTGAGCGCGTGAGGGGAATTGTTGGGTTTGATGAGGTTACTCCACGCTTTTACTGGTAATGATGCAGCAGCATCCAACCAACCCAACATGACTGTGCTGCTATTGGGGCGTTGTACGTGCATCCGGTTTGCAAGATTCCAAAGGACCAAATCAACCATCGTTACGCCGTAAGAGCCGGTCGAGCAGGCGTACGACGGGTAGTCACGACCTCCACCGCTGGCGTGGATTCAGATGTCACCATCTGGATCGACTCAAGCGATGGTCCTGTCACGTGCGACTGAGGAGGTGAAGGGAAAACGAGCCTGAGTACCAAAGAAACCCGGAAACTGAATCAGCACACTCCCCTTTCAACCTCTGAGGAGGAGAATCGATGTCACCGATTTTAACGGCAATTTTGCTTGCAATCTTTGCCTATCTGTGTGTGATCGACATCCTCGGCCCCACCCTCTTCCTGGGCTTCCGCCCATTAATCGCAGGGTTCGGCGCCGGGTTGATCGTCGGTGATGTCCAGACCGGCATGCTCATCGGCGGCACCCTCGAGCTCATGGCTCTAGGTGTGTATACGTACGGTGGTGCAACCGTTCCGGACTACACCGTAGGCGCAATCCTGGGTACCTACTTCGGGCAGGGCGGCGATTTCGAGCTTGGTCTTACATTGGCCATCCCGGCAGCGCTGCTCCTTACCCAGGTAGATATCCTCAACCGTTTCTTGAACTTCATCTTTGTACACCGAGCAGATGCTTACGCAGAAGCCGGCAATGACAAAGCGTTCGACCGCATGATGGTGTGGACAAGCCATATCATCTGGGGTCTCAGCCGCGCGATCCCCGTCTTCCTGGCGGTGGCGTTCGGTGAAGGCGCTGTCCAGGCAGTTTCGAACTTCTTCGAAGCAAACCCCTGGTTCAACCAGGGTATGGCCGTTACCGGCGGCTTGCTTCCGGCACTTGGTTTCGCCATGCTGCTGAAGTTCCTACCTGTCGAAAAATACCCGGCCTTCCTGCTGGCAGGCTTCGTCATGTTCGCCTACCTGAACATGCCGCTGGTCGGCATCGCGCTGGCGGCAGTTGCGATTGCCCTCGTGTATCAGCAGCTGAAGTATAAGGAGGCGTGAGATGGCTGAGAGAAAACTTGAACGCTCTGTTCTGATGAAAGCCTTCTGGCGCCATGTGTTCACCAACCAGTGGGGTTGGAACTACGAGCGTATGCAGTCTGTTGCATACTGCTACTCCATCCTCCCCATTCTGAAGGTAACACGTCCGGAACCGGAAGAATTCAAAGAAGCATTTCTGACGAACCTGAACTTCTTCAACACCAACCCGGTTGTGGGCATGCCCCTCATCCTGGGCGCGCACGCTGCGCTTGAAGAAGCAGGCGCCTCCCTGTCCAGCACCGAGGGCCTCAAAGTCGGCCTGATGGGCCCGCTGGCAGGTATTGGCGACACACTCGTGTGGGCGCTGTACAACAGCATCATCTTCAGCATCGGCTCGGTCATGGCCCTCGACGGCAATGCCTTCGGTCCGATCCTGGTGATCCTGCTTGTCCTCGTTCCGTATCTCGCTGCTCGCTACTGGCAGTTCTTCTGGGCCTATAACCAGGGCACGGAGTTGATTGCCTCACTCGGCAGCGGCATGATCGAACGCATCACCGAGGCAGCCACCATCGTCGGCCTGATCGTCGTTGGCGGCTTTGCACCGTCCATCGTTCATCTAACCACACCCCTTGCCTGGAGCAGGGAGGTGGATATCGCCGGAGAAATGGTCACCCAGACCGTCGCCGTTCAGGCGAACCTGGATGCCATTCTTCCCTACATGCTCCCAGTCCTCGTGACCTGGCTGTCCTACTACCTTCTGAAGAAGGGCTGGACGCCGATTCGTGTGATCCTCGTCCTCATCGCCATCGGGTTCCTCGGCGGTGCGTTCGGGATCTTCGGCTAAGCCATCACCAGGGCGTGACCATCGCTTGGACCACACCAAGGTAAGGGGAGAGAAACCTGCCCCTTACCTTGGTTTTTTCTCACCCAATACAATAAGGAAGTGCACGAATGAAGTTCAACGATTATCTTGAAAACATCCACGGGCTGCTCAAGGGCCTGGAAGACCGGGAAGACGCAATCCTGGAGGCCGGTGCGCTGATTGGAAGCGTGCTGGCAGAGGGCAAAGCCTGCTATGTGTTTGGCAGCGGCCATTCCCAGCTGCTCGCCCGCGAAATAACCGGTCGAGCAGGCGGCCTGTATCCCGTTTTCCATCTTCCCGATCCCATCTGGGGTATGGCGGAACAGCTCGAGGGCTATGGCTCGATCCTTTTTGAACGTTACCCGGTACGAGCGGGAGAAGTCATCATCATCATCTCCAATTCCGGACGCAATCCTGAGCCGATCGAATTTGCGCTCGAGGCGAAGAAACGCGGGCTGAAGGTCATTGCGCTCACCTCACTGGAGCATTCATCCTCATCCACTTCGCGTCATTCCAGCGGAAGACGACTGTACGAAGTGGCTGACATCATCCTCGACACCGGTACGCCGAAGGGCGACGCCATGATGACCTTCGAGGGGCTCGATGTGAAGGCGGGCGCTGCCTCCACGATTCTCGGATCGGCCATGCTGAACTGTGTCATGCTCGAAGCAGTACAGACCATGCTCGATACGGGCAAGACTCCACCGGTCTACCTCAGCTTCAATGTCGACGGCTCTGAGGAACACAACGCCAGGCTCGCTGAAGACTATAAGGAGTTTGCCTGGGCGCCCTATTACTTCTTCTAGCCTGCAGCAAAACAGGTGGATGAAGGTTCGAATTTCAGCCGGTACGTTCACCAGATTGAGGAGGTCACGTTGGTTGGCATTGTCGTAATTTCACATGGCAAAATGGCAGAAGGCCTGGTTGATGCCGTTCAGATGATCGTCGGTCCACAGGAGCAGCTTGCGACGGTCGGCCTGTTCGAGGCTGAAGCCGTTGAAGACTTGATGGAAAAAATTGAGAACGCCATCCAGAATGTCAGCGAAGATGAAGGTGCGCTGCTTCTTGTGGATCTTCCCGGGGCGAGCCCTTTCAATGCCAGTGCGCGTCTTGCCATGGGGGGGAAGGACCTCGGTGTGGTTACCGGCGTCAATCTTCCCATGCTGGCGGAACTCCTGGTCCTGCGCGAAGGGAAAACCATCGAAGAGTTGGTTGCATTCGCCAAGGACTCGGGTATAAAAGGGGTCAAGACCCTCGCTGACATCCTGAACAGGAGCTGATGGGCAATGATGCACTTCAAGGAGGTTTGAATGACAGTCGTACATGTTCGCATGGACAACCGCCTGATCCACGGTCAGATTCTGGTTTCATGGAACGCAGAATTCAAGATCGATCACATTATTGTGACCAATGACGAAGTTGCAGCCGATCCCATGCAGGTCACCCTGCTGAAAGCCGTCGCACCTGCCGGGCGGAAGGTTTCTGTCCTTGGCGTGGAAGATACGGCCAACTACTGCAACAGCCCTGAAGGGCAGAAGGATTCCATCTTCATCATCGCCAAATGGCCGGAAGATGGCGTCGGTTTGTTGGATGCAGGCCTGGAGCTGCCGGTGATTAACCTGGGGAACCAGGCCTTTTCTCGCGGTTCAGAAAAGCTCTCCAATACCGTCTATTTGAAGGAAGAAGGCGTCAAAGCGCTCCAACGCGCCCATGATTCAGGCGTCAAAATCACCTGCCGGATGATGCCGGCTGACCCGGATAAAGAGTTCTGGCCGTCGATTGAGAAAGCCTTTCCGGAGTGGCTTGGCTGACCTCTCCAGAACGGTCCGTCCGTTCCCGGCAGCCTGAACGAACCCCTTGACGGTCGCCATCTCCGGCCAAGCACGCCGAGAGCATGGCGATTTGTCATGTGACTGCGCATCGTGCGCGTCGAAAGGAAGTTCCATGCTCGAGATTATTGCTGAAACCGTTGACGACGCTCTTGCAGCCGAAGCCGGCGGGGCGACGCAGATCGATTTGAAATCCGATTTCATGCAGGACGGCCTCTCGCCAACCACCGGCATGATTGACCGGATCTGTCACCGGGTGGACATCGATGTCATCGCCATGATCCGCCCCCACACGCGTGCGTTTAGCTGCTCTCCGGATGACATTGCCGTGATGTGCACAGACATCAAACTGGGCCGCGAACACGGCGCCGCCGGATTTCTGCTTGGGGCCATCACGCCTGACGGACGCATCGACAGAGATGCGGTCCAGAAGTTCCAGGACGCAGCGCGTGAACTGCCCCTCAATTTCCATCTCGCCTGGCAGGCCACACAGGACCTGCCCCAGGCGCTTGAGGACCTGATCGCAGCGGGAGTCTACAGCGTCCGCCTTACAGGCGGGATTGGACTGGGAGACCGGGCGATCGATAACACAGCAGCGATCCGCGCGTTCCAGGAGCAGGCAGCCGGCCGTATCGAGTTATTCCTCGCCGGCGGTGTCAGCGCCGAGAACATAGAAACGCTTGTCCGCGAAACCGGGGTCCTCAATGCCCACTCTGGCAGCCCGATTCGTGAACCGGCTGATCGTTCGGGCATCGTTTCGGAGACCAAAGTGCGCGCACTGAGGACTACGTTGGATCGCGCCGTCGCATCGGTGCAATCAGAGTAAGCCAGGCACGCTCGAGGAGGGTCATCTTTGGACGATCAAACGGTCGCCTATATCAAGCAACTCGAAGCCATGATGGACGCCGTCATTGAACGAGAACTCGACGCCATCCACCAGGCCGCGGAGCGGATTGCTGATTCCGTATCCGCGGATGGCATTGTCTATACCTTCGGCACCGGCCACAGCCATGTGATCGCCGAGGATGTCGCGTTCCGGGCGGGCGGACTCGTACCCGTGGAGGCCATCCTCGAGGACAGTCTGACGGGAAACCACAAAGTCTATCAGAGCATGTACATGGAGCGGGTAGAAGGCATGGCCGAGGTCATTCTCGACTACTACGACCCGAAGCCGGAAGACGTGATGATCATCATTTCGAACTCGGGGCGCAATGCGGCGCCGATCGAGATGGCCCTCGGCGCCAGGGCGCGCGGCTTGAACGTCATCGCGATTACGTCCATGCAGTATTCACAGAAGACGACATCGCGTCACTCCAGCGGCAAGAAACTCTATGACATCGCCGACGTGGTGATTGACAATCAAACGCCGCTCGGAGACTGCATTCTATCGCACCCCGCCATTCCACAGACGTTTGGCCCGGCTTCAGGCGTGATGGACATGGTGCTCCTGCACGCGCTCATCGTCGGGGCTATCAGTATGATGGCCGAGCGGGGTGAACAGCCCCCGGTCTTCATGAGCGGCAACCTCGATGGAAGTGATGAAATCAACCTCCCCCTGCTGGAACGCTATCAGGGGAGGATCAAACTCTGGTAAATCATGCGGCACAAACACGCCGTGTCCGCAGCCTACAGGGAAGGACGTATGCCTACGAAAGCAAGGACCTATATCCAGGAACTCGAACAGCTGATGGACTCCATTGTGCAGGACGAGATGGACGCCATCCAGCTCGCAGCCGGATGCGTCGTGGACGCCGTCATGGCCGACGGCATTGTCTACACCTTCGGAACCGGCCACAGCCATGTTATCGCGGAGGACGTCGCCTATCGCGCCGGCGGGCTCGTGCCCGTGGACGCCATCCTGGAAGACAGCCTCACCGGCAACCACAAAGTCTATCAGAGCGAGCGGATGGAGCGTGTCGAAGGGATGGCCGACGTCATCCTTGACTATTACAACCCGAAGCCAGAAGACGTGATGATCATTATCTCCAATTCAGGGCGCAACGCCGCCCCGATTGAAATGGCTGAGGGCGCCAGGGCGCGCGGGCTCAAGGTGATCGCCATCACCTCGCTGCAGCACTCCAAGGGCACCTCATCTCGGCATTCCAGCGGGAAGAAGCTTTACGAGGTCGCAGACATTGTGATCGACAATCACGCCCCGCGCGGCGATTGCATCCTGTCTCATCCCGTCATGAAGCAGCCCTTCGGCCCTGCGTCTGGCGTGATGGGCATGGTCATCCTGCAATCCATCATCGTGGAAGCCATCGAATCCATTGCCGGGCAGGGAATACAACCTCCCGTGTTTATGAGCGGGAACATCGACGGAAGCGAAGAATTCAACCGCCCCCTGATGAAGAAATACTGGGGACGGATCAAGATCTGGTAGGCGCCTATGTCAAGCACGTTGTACGCCAGTGTCATCACGTTTGACATCACCCCCCCTGTCGGGACAGCCATGGAGGGATACTCCGCCCGCAGTGACGTCAGTCAGGGCGTGCACGACTCACTGTACGGTCAGGCACTGCTGCTCGCTCTCGACGATCGCAAAGTGCTCGTGATGACGCTTGATCAGCTCGGTGTGCCGCTCTCCTTCACGCATGACGCACGCCAAGCCATTTACGGACGCACGGGCATCCCGCACGAACACATCCTCATCGCCTGCTCGCACACCCATTCGGGTCCGGCTGGCATTCTCTCCGACGTACCCGGGCTGCACACGGAGCCCGATCCGACCCTGCAAGACATCCTCCAGCGCAAAATCGCCGGAGCAGCCGCAGAGGCGCAGAGCACCCTTCAGCCTGCATCACTCGGAATCAGCCGCGGCCATGTGACCGGCCTCGGCGCCAATCGCAACAATCCCCTCAAAGGGCCGCAGGATACCGAAGTATTTCTGCTGCAGGTGGCTGATGCACATGGCCATCCGCTGGCCGTCCTGATGAATTACGGCTGCCACCCGACCATCCTCGGGCATGAAAACCTTCGCTTCAGCGCGGACTTTCCAGGCGCTGCCCGCCGGGCGCTGAATGCCATCTATCCCCACTCCACCTTCCTCTTCACCAATGGCGCCTCAGGCGATATCAGCACCCGCTTCACACGGCAGGGGCAGGACTTTCAGGAAGTTGAGCGAAGTGGCCGCATCCTGGCCGGAGAGGTCCTTCGCTCAATGCAGTTCATCAAACCCCTACCAGTCACATCCATCGGTGGTGTGATCCAGAAGGTGACATTGCCCTTCCGGACCTTTCCAACAGAGGAAGAAGCCAGGCAGAGCATCGCTGAACGCACCCGCGAACTCAAGGAACTGGAGGAGAAGGGAGCGCCACACGGCGAAATCCGCAAGGCGTTCACGCGCCTCCAGGGCGCGCAGGGACAGGCAATGCTGCAATCCGCTCTTGCAGGGCGGGGTTCCGTGGAAACCGAACTGCAGCTTCTCTTCGTTGGCGAGGCTGCTCTCATCGGTATGCCGGGGGAACCGTTCACCCGCATTGTGCTGGACCTTAAAGAACAGAGTCCATTCCCCCACACCGCTGTTGTGAGCTATGCCAATGATGAGGTGGGGTATTTCCCGGACAGTGTCTCCTTCGAAACAAGCACCTATGAAGCGCTGATCAGCCCGTATCAGGAGACGATCGCTGCAGCGTTGACCGACCACGCCACACAACTGCTGGAAAGGGTGCATCATGCTGAACGTTGACCAGAGTCAGATCATCCGTCTGCTGGGCCTGGGCTTCATCCTCGCCGGCCTCGTTGCACGGCTAGGAACCTGGAAGAAATGGTATTGGAAAACGCCCAAAGCTATCTATGGCTACATACCCCTCGGTCTGCTCTTCATCCTCTTCTCGTTTAATGAGCTTGCGGAAGAGCAACTCGGAAGCAGGTATTTTCTCTACCTGATCGGCTTCGCCGTTCTCGGTGTTTGTGTGGTGTGGTTCTCTCAGCGACCCATGGACTTTCTCAAGCCAAAGTGGGTGCGCTGGGTTGAAGCTCACCCCAAACGGATCCGGAACCTCATGGTGGATCAGGTAGATGACGGCGAGGAGTGGGAGCATCATCTAGAGAGTGAGGAATCCGTGAATGCCTGGGCCCGGTCCCTGAAAGGGAAACCACCCCGCCCTGGACGAAAACGCGGATCTTGAGGAGCTGCGACAGTGACTGGTTTTTCATCGGTCTCGCCGGTACAGGTCGTCTGTGATTTCGACGGCACCATCACAGACGGCAATGTCATGGAATTCATCGCCGCCCGGTTTGCATCTTGCGGGCTGGCGTATTCTGAAGCGTGGGAACGCCAGGAGATTTCAACCAGAGAAGAGTTCAACCTTACCTTCCAATGCATCGATGAAAGCCTGGAGACCATGGCGGCTTCCCTGGTGGATGTCCCGTATGATGAAGGTCTTCCTGATCTGGTTGAGTTCTGCCGCTTGCGGGGATATATCTTTTCCATCCTCAGTGATGGGCTCCGCTGGTATATCGATGGCGTGCTCGCCAACGCAGGCATCCAGGATGTATATGTCTACGCGAACGAAGTCCGACAGACCGGGGACGGGTTCACCTTCGACTTCCCCTGGTACAGCGATGAAACGCCACGATTGGCAACGTGCAAGCCGCTTGTGATGCGCGACATTCGCAAGCAGGGGAAACGAGTGATGTACATCGGAGATGGACCGAGCGATTTTCAGGCCGTTCACTACGCCGATATGGTGTTCGCAAAAACCAAACTGGCAGCATACTGTCGCGAAAACCGACTGGTGTACCAGACGTTTGAAACCTTCAAGGACATCCTTGCGAATTGGCCATGGCTTGATTGAATCCAAACCGCCGGCACATCAATCACCAGCGGTAATGAAGGTTGATTTACTTTGATCCGGAAGATCTGGGGGTTCTCTGCTCAAACTCCTCTCTCGACTTCTGGAGATTCTTGAGGATGAGCCGGGAAGGCAAACGGGCCAACGTGCCGAGAAGGAACGTGCCTGCCCACAGAAAGAGTGTAGCGAGGATGACCTGCCAGATGGGAAAGCCCTGGCGGTAAAGCGAGTATGCAAACAGGAGGTAGCCGGGATACGTCAACCAGACAAGGAAACTGAGCGGCTTGTAAATGGCTGCGCTGAAGGTGAACTGGGCAATGCTCTCGAAGAGGACCAGTGCTGCAACGTAGCCGACCACACCTACCTTCCAGCCAAAGATGGCAGTCAGGATGATGGTGATGACGACCGTCAGATCATGTGGAAGGGCAAGCCAGCCGATCCGCTGAACTTCAATTTCGCGGGCTTCCTGTACCTGCTTGACGAGATCGTCAATTTGCGCAGGAGTGAGATCGGGATACGACGATTGGAGATAAGCCTTCTCCTCGGCGGAAATGGTCATCAATCGCCGTAAATCCCAATCGTAAATCTCATTTGCGAGTTTACGACCAAGCTCAAGTTGTTTTTTCGACATGTGTCTCCCCTGGGGTATCTGCGTGCATTGCACCCGGACCGGTTTATCCAGGTCCAGCCAGCTATGATTATGAACCCGGGAGAGTTGAATAGGCAAGCGCTCACGCCCGATTCTCTGCAAGAAAAGCCTCCTGTCCAGGCCCGCAATATACGGGATAAACAGCAGGCAAATGCAACGAAAAACAAAAGACAGACCTGACAGGGTCGAAAGGATCCAGGATGATTACGATATTTGATTATGCAACAGTCATTACACCAACGGATATCCAGGAACGCTATGCGGTCATCGTTTCCGACGAAGGACGCATTCAGTACGTCGGTCCCATGGAAGAAGCACCCCGGGTTGACGGTCTGCGTCTGGATATGCGCGGCAAGTTCCTCGTCCCGGGATTCATCAACATCCACGTTCATGGTGGAAACGGCATCACATTTGGCAATATGGATGCACTGGGGGAGGACCTGGACGCCTATTCGCAATGGGCTGCCAGCAATGGGGTCACCGGGTTTCTGACCTCCATCACCGCAGCAACACCCAGAGAGCTTACAGAGATGATCGCTGCGTATGTTCCCATCATGGAGAAAGGCGTTCCCGGCGCGGAAGCGCTGGGCATTCACCTGGAAGGGCCCTTCATGAACGTGGAAAAGAAGGGCGCCCAGAACCCGGAATGGATCCGTGATCCCGATGTCGCTGAAGCGCAGGGTTATCTCGATGCCGGAAAGGGCTGGATCCATCAGATGACCATGGCGCCAGAGCTGCCCAACGCAAAAGAGGTGGCAGCGCTCTTCCGCAAGGCCGGGGTGGTCAATGCAGTGGCGCACAGCACGGCAAATTACGACCTCGCCCGTGAAGCCTTCCTGGGTGACTGGACACACGTCACGCACACCTTCAATGCGCAGACCGGGCTGCACCACCGGGAGCCGGGCCTCGTCGGAGCGCTCATGAGCATGGATGGCATTACCGCAGAACTCATTGCGGATAACATCCATGTCCATCCCGGTGCGATGAACGTGCTCATCCGCGCCATCGGAACGGATCGGGTGGTGCTCATCACCGATGCCATGGAGGCTGCCGGGCTGCCGGAAGGCCAATACGCCCTGCTTGGTCATGATGTCATCGTGAAGGACGGCTCCGCCCGTCTGGTCGATGGCACGCTGGCTGGAAGCGCCGCCACGATGAACCAATGTGTTCGCCACGTTCATCACGACGTGGGCACTTCGCTTCCCGATGCCATCAAGATGGCGACCCTCAATCCTGCAAGAGCGATGGGGTTTTCCAACCGCCTGGGCAGCATCGCCATCGGGAAGGATGCCAGCCTGACGGTCATCGATGACGACATCAATGTGTACCTCACCATGGTCAAGGGAAACATCGTGTATAACGAACTCTAATCAGAAGCAGCGTCCGCTGCGCTGCGGTGTGACCGCGTCGCGTCACGCCCACAGCGCATGAGCCGGACACCGACGGAAGGATGAAAACATGCTGATCCGCACATGCAATCCCGAAGCCGATGTCGTGCAGGCACGCCGCATCTGGAGTCAGATTGGCTGGACACGCAGCCCCGATGATCGCTCCCGCGATCTCTTCATGCTAGCCTCCCGCGGCATGGTCGCCGAACTCGACGGGCAGGTGGAATGCTTCGTGACCACCATCCCGGGCTCGCTGCGTTACCTTAACCAGGACCTCACACTCACCGCCGTCACAGATGTCGCAACCAGCTACATCGGGCGGAAGCAAGGGCTGGCGAGTCGGCTTACCGTCCGGCAGCTCTTGAGCGATCTCGAGCAAGGCGCACAGGTGGCCGGGTTGCGCATGTTCGAGCAGGGCTTCTATGATCACATGGGGTTCGGCGCCGGGCCGTACGAGCACTTCGTGCGATTTGATCCCGCCCACCTCAAACTGGACCTGAAGCCGGAACCGCCGGTTGAACTATCCGTCCAGGATTGGGAATCCGCACACTACAACCGACTTATGCGTAAGCGCACCCATGGAAGCGCAATCCTCGATCCCCCTGAACTCACCCAGGCGAACATGCTCCACGATGCGTATGCTTTCGGACTTGGATACCGGCAATCGGACAGCGATGTCCTCTCACACCACATGTGGATCGCCATCCAGGATGCCCGCCACGGGCCTTATCGTGTGCGCTGGATGGCTTACCAGACCTATGAGCACTTTCTCGAGCTCCTGGCGCTCCTGCGCAACCTGGGCGATCAAATCCATCTTGTCGAAATGGTCGAACCGCCCGGCATCCAGATGCAGGACCTGCTCGGGACGCCCATTAAAGGGGAACGAACGAGCCGAGGATCTGCCTTTTACTACGGCATCCTTTCCGGCGCCTACTGGCAGGTGCGCATTCTCAAACTGGATGCATGCATTCAGGCCATGCAGCTTCCCCACGCCGACCTTGACTTCATCCTCGAGCTTCACGATCCGATCAGCCGCTATCTCGATGACACCACATCCGCGATCGATCTCAGCGGACGATACCAGGTGCATCTGGGACCCGAGTCACGCATCGGTTTGGTCAGGGATGAGGCACTGCCTGTGCTCACCACCTCGGTCGGTGCGTTCTCCCGCCTGTGGTTCGGGGTGCGTCCTGCCACAACACTCGCCGTGACGGATCACCTTCAAGCAGCGCCCGATCTCCTGGAAAACCTGGCAGCGGCGATCATGCTGCCGGAACCAAAACTGGATTGGGACTTTTAGGATGAGAGGAGCAGTATCCATGCCGGCAAAAACTCGCGGTGTCGATGCATACCTGGAAGCGATTCAAGCCATCCAGGAAAAGATTGTTGCGAACCAGCGGGAGGAACTCGCTGCCGTCGCGCAGGCCATGGCTGAAACCATGCAGCGGAATGAACGCATCTTCCTGTTCGGAACCGGGCATTCCGGCCTCGTGCTGGAAGAGGCTTTCACGCGCGCAGGCGGCATTGCCGCAGCCGTTCCCCTCTTCTCCAGCGCGCTCATGCTCCATGAAAACACCGACTATGCCATGCGTCTGGAACGTACATCCGGCATCGCCCAACCGCTGCTGGCGCAGTACAAGCCCTGCGCAGGTGAAATGATCTTCATTATTTCCAACAGCGGCGTCAATCAAATGCCGATTGAGATGGCACTTGAGGCGAAACAACTCGGCCTCACGGTCGTGACCGTCTGCGCCCACACGTATGCCGCCATGGCGCCCCTTTCATCCCATGGCAAACGCCTGTACGAACTGGGAGATTTCAACCTGGATAACGGAGGCATCCCCGGTGATGCCCTTGTTCCCCTGGAGAATCGCGCCTGGCGTGTAGCGCCAAGCTCCTCGGTCATCGGCATCTTCCTATGGAACAGTCTCGTCACCGAAGCCTCATATCGCCTCATCGCCATGGGAGAAGAACCACCCGTCTTGATCAGCGGCAACTACATCAGAACCATCGAAGGCGCTTCTGATCATAACCGTAACATGATTGCACGCTGGGGCATGGGCAATCCCCACCTGCCATTGCTCTACCAACAACCACCCGAAAACGAGAACGGTGGATAAGGAGACGTTATGTCCATCACACTCAATCGCACCACCATCTTTACACCCGAACGCATCCTTGAGAACGCGGCGCTTACCGTTGACGACGACGGCCGTATCAGCTATATCGGCCCCATGGACTGCGCACCACGTCATGATGGAGCCGTCCTGGATCTCAGCAACCGCATCGTCATCCCCGGGATGATTGACATCCATGTGCATGGAGGAAACGGCATCGACCTGGGGGTCACGCAGCTCCCATCAACGTCTCTCCGGGACGACCTGCATCACTACTCTCGCTGGGTTGCCGAAAGCGGTGTTACGGGGTTTCTGGCCGGTATCGGCATGAAAGACCCTGAAGCGACCATCGATCGCCTGAGCGCGTACGCTGATCTCCTGGAAGAAGGACTTCCCGGCGCGGAGATGCTGGGCATTTACATGGAAGGCCCCTTCATGAATCCCGAGCAGAAGGGCGCCATTCCGGAAGATTGGCTGCACGATCCCGACATGGATGAAGCCAGGGCGTATCTCGAAGCCGGTCGTGGATGGATCCGGCAAATCTCCATCGCGCCTGAGCTTCCACACGCGCAGGAGGTTGCGTCGCTCTTCCGCCGTGCCGGCGTGGTCGTTGCCCTGGCGCATTCCTCCAGCTCGTACGAGCAGACACGGGAGGCCCTCAAGGGCAACTGGACCAACATCACGCACACTTTCAACAAAATGGGAACCCTGCATCACCGTGATCCAGGCATTGTCGGTGCGATACTGGAGTCGGAAGATATCAGCACAGAGCTCATCTGTGACACCATCCACATCCATCCCGCCGTCATGCGCATTCTGCTGCGTTGTGTTGGACCCGAGCGAATTGTCCTCATCACCGACGCGACCCTGCTCGCCGGTTTGCCGGATGGCGAATACGACTGGGAAGGGCGCAAAATCACCGTCAAGGACGGTTGGGCCCGCATTCCTGAGGGGAACCTTGCGGGAAGCACCGTCACAATGAACACGTGTGTCCGCAATATGAATCAGGCGGTTGGCGCTACGCTTCAGCAAGCCGTGACCATGGCTTCCCTCAACCCCGCCCGTGCAATGGGATTTGGCAACGAACTCGGTTCGCTGCGCATCGGTCGCCGCGCCAACCTGGCCGTCATCGATGACGATGTCCATGTGTACATGACGATGGTGGACGGAAAGATGGTCTATCAAGCCTGAACACGTGATGGTACAAACGACAACCAGCCCCAATGATGGGGCTGGTTTGATGCTCCTGGGTCAGGCTTCAGGCCAGCGGCAGATCGATGAGCGCGCCGCCCTGCTCCGCAGAGCGGTAGCCTGCCTCCAGTACCTCCTGCACGGCGAGCCCTGCGTTGAAATCAATGGTCGAAGGTTTTCCGTCAACGATGTTCCACAGAAAATCGTAGATCCCCGCCAGATGGCAGTCAGACATTACACCCTGCGTGTATTTCCCACTTGGCCAGATGGCGTCAATGGGCCGCTCACCTTGCGGTGAGACATCGAGCGCACCCTTCGACCAGCGGCCCGTCTTGACCTTGAAGAACCGGACGTGATTCGGATCCGAATCCTGGTAGACGAGTGATCCCTTACTCCCGTAGAGTTCCATGGAGGTTACCTGCGGGGCGCCAGATGCCATCCGGGCGGATTCAAGCACGCCCGTGGCACCGCTGGCCATGTGCAGCGTGCAAAGCGTCCAGTCATCCACATCCACCGTCTCGAACGTCTTGGCCCCGCCCGGGGCAGCCCGTTTCTCAATAAACGTGCGCATCTCCGCACGCACTGCGGCAACATCGCCCAGCATATAGCGAGAAAGATCGATGAGATGTGCACCAAGATCGGCAAAGGCGCCGCCTCCAGACTGCTTCTTCCGCAATCTCCACGACATCGGACGGGCGGGATTGACATAACTGCCATGGAGCAGTTGGCCGCGGAAATGAAATACGTCGCCGATTTCCCCTGCCTCCACCAGCGCTTTCATCTGGCGGATAGCGGGAAGGTAACGCAACACAAAGGCGACGTGTGTGAGCACTCCCGCCTGCTCCGCCATCGCAGCCATGGCACGCGCTTCTTCCAGATTCATCGCCAGCGGTTTCTCACAGTAAACGTGAGCACCGTGGTCGATGGCAGCTTTGACCTGCTCCAGATGGAGAAAGTTCGGGGAACAGATATCGACCATGTCATACTCGCGCGTGTAAAACGCCTCCGGGTCCGTCGTCCTGACTTCAAACCCGAGGCGGTCCATTAACGCACCTTCAGTGGTTAGTTTGGATCGCAGCACTCCGGCAAGATTCGCTGTCACAGCCGGCTCTTTAAAGCACAATGGGATGAGTTCGTACGCGTTGGCGTGAATCTGGCCGATATACCCCAGTCCGATCAAGCCGATATTGAGCGTTTGTGTCATGACTGCCTCCTGTCCACCGGGCTGCGCAGCCCGGAATCGCTTGATGTTATCCAGCTACTCCCGTATCGTAAACGATCGCTCCGTTGACCATCGTCAGTGCGACGTCCGCATTTTCCTCCAGCACGACGAGACTTGCGTCCATGCCCTCCTCCAACCGACCCAGACGCTGATCCAAACCCAGCATCCGGGCGGGATTGGTGCTGGCCATCCGTACGGCTTCCTGCATGGATGCTCCCAGCAAGCTGCAGGCGTTCGCCACGCAGCGGTTCATCTCGATCGTGCTGCCTGCCAGGTTGCCGGCCGGAATGCGCGCCACGCCATCCCTGACAATAATGTGGACATCGCCTACATCATGTTCCCCTTCCGGAAGCCCCGCAACCATCGTGGCATCCGTGATGAGGATGACGCGATCCGTTCCCAGGCGCTCCACCATGAGACGCATCGCCGCAGGATGTACGTGTACACCATCCGGGATGAGCTCCGCATAGCAATCGTGGGAATGCAAGACTGCGCCAACGACACCGGGCTCACGGTGATGCAAGCCGCTCATCGCGTTGTACATATGCGTGATGTTCGTCCAACGGCCGGCGAGCGCCTTTGCTGCGGTTTCATAGCTGGCGTTGCTGTGCCCCAGTGCGACGACGACACCAGCCTCAACACACTGTCTGGCGACCTCCTCCGCGCCGGGAAGCTCCGGCGCGAGGGTCATTTGCTTGATCCACCCATCTGCTGCCTCGAGCATCTCCGCCATCTCATCTGTGGATGGCTTGCGCAACCAGTGTGCCGGGAACGTCGCCTTCTTTTCCAGGCTCAGGAAGGGCCCTTCCAGGTGAATGCCCAGCGGCTCGGCGCCGCTGACGCCCTTCTCAAACAGCGAAGGATAAGCCTTGCAGGCGCGCATGTAACCAGCATGGTCAGCAAAGGCAACAGAGGTCAGGAAGCCGGTCACACCGCGTGCGGCTGCGTAGCAGGAATAACTTTCCAGCACATCTGCGTCAGCCTCAAAGGCGATGAAGCTGCTTCCCTCCGCACCATGAACGTGGATGTCAATGAATCCGGGTGTGATGCAGCGCTCCTGTACATCGTGGACACTGCCCTTCTCGCCAGGCGCACCATCAACGTGCCCTGCGTAGAGGATGTTTCTGTCCTCTATTACAACCGCTCCGTCCACGATCTCTTCATCTGGAGTCAGCAATCGGGCATTCATCAGAGTCGTTCTCACAAGCATCACTCCTTCCCGCTTACTTACAGCCTGCAACAATGAGGCTTCTCCATCTTACATCCAAACCTCCAGCTTGAGTATTCTGCAACATGCCATTTCGCGTTGACCCTGGTCCTGACGCACTCTCGACGCTCATTTGTGTTATCATCCTCCCCTGGTACGGGACGAACATTTCATCGGATAGAGGCTACTACGGTGAGTATTACAGGCGTTTTATTTGACCTTGACGGTGTTCTCATCCGCAGCGAAGAACTCGCTTTGCAGGCGTGGAATGAATTCCTCGCCGAAAGCGGGCATATGCTGAGCCATGAGCAGTACACCCGCATGATCGGAGAAGCCGACACGTCCAGTTTCATCGTCCAGTATTTCAACCTGGACATGACGAGCGTTGAGATCAAACAGGATCACCGTCAACGTGTGATGCGCCTGCTCGAAACGGATCTCGAAGCGATGCCGGGGGCGTTCGACATCCTCGATGGCATCCAGGCCGCCGGTCTACCCCTCGCGATCGCCTCCAACAGCCTGCTGACCTACGTTGAAAAGGCGCTGGAGGTTTCCGGTCTGCGCCCGTACTTCCAGGCGGTTATCGCCCGCGACATTGTCCCCCATCCCAAACCGGCTCCGGATGTATACCAGGAAGCAGCAAGCCGGATCGGCGTTGTGTCGACCGACTGCCTTGCGGTCGAGGATTCCCCCATTGGAATGCAGGCAGCCCTCGCAGCCGGCACGCGCTGCGTCGTTGTTCCCCACAGCAGTCTCGTCGATCGGGATTTCACGGGAGCCTACGCCCGTTACGATTCCCTCCATGCGGTTCAGGGAGATCTCGGCTCTCTCCTGCGCTAAATCAGAAACCGAAAACAGAGCCCAACTTGCTCTTCTCCCTGCTGGTAGTCCCATTTCGACCCGGCTTTGGCTTTTTCGCTACCACTCATCTACAATACCTGTATTGAATCCACCCAACCACCAGGGAGTGACGCTATGACCCGTCTTTCAGATGCACTGGATCGCATGACTGCAGCTGACATCCATGACTGGGCCGACATCAGCGCCCTGCTCGCGGAACTCCAGGTATCTCCCACAACCCCAGGTCCGGATTGGAACACCTTCCGCAATGCCATATCAGGCGGCATCGCGTTTCTGACCTTTGACTTCGGCATCGATGGCGTCTCGATTGAAATTGCGAAATACGCGAAGGCGCTGGAAGGACTCTTCCCCGAGCATAAGGACAACCTGATTCATGTCATCGGCGGGGATTTTCATCCACAAGCCGATTCCGTACTCCAGCCCGGCTGGAAACGATATCACATCCCCGGCATCAACGGGTGGTCCAAGTGGGATGGCGGAACGTGGTTCGCCGGATTGTATTACGAGGAGATGCCCGCAGGCAGCCCTGAATCGCAAGCGCTCGCAAAGGAGATCATGCGCCAGGCGCTGCGTATTGCAGAACAACTGGGAAGTTACATCGAACGGAACAACATCGCTCTGCTCATCCCGGTGAACGTGCATTCCAATCCGGGCAATCTCGCCCTGGCGCTTGCTTCCGTCATCGTTACCGAAATCCTCGACATGGCGGTCATCAACTCCAACCACGACTTTTACTGGGAAGGCGGTAAGCCCGCCCATGAACGAACGGAAGGGGAACCACCGGGTGTTCGCGATCACTTCTTCCGCAACGTCGAAAATGAGGATTTCTTTGCGCTTCTCGCACGACTGTATCCATGGAAAAGCCCGCGCTGGCTGCAGGTAAATATCAACCGCCTCCAATCCAACCGCTTGGTGGAGTCGTTCGGCTTTTCACAGCGTGACGTTGCCGAACTGTCGACCAGCATCAGTGACTCGTTCCTCAAGCCGTATACGAAGGATGATGTCCGCTATGCCCGCGTTCGAATGGGACACATCCTTTCGGATGGACAAACCGAACTCCACAGCACGGCCATCCAGGACCATCTGGCGAACCTATCCACGTGGATGAAGGACCAGCGTCCGTGTGTGCTTGGTGCCCGTGAGGGCTTGCGGGTCGATCCTGAATCACCCGCGTTGCTGATCCTCCTGCAACCCACCCGTGTCATCGCCCGCAAACGAATTGAAAAGGACGTCCACCTCGTTCAGGCTCTACTTGGGCACCCACCCTTCCGCACATCATTCGAAACCAACAACGCCTTGCAGATCATCCTGCACATCACCGGGCCAACCCCGATTGAACATCAGGCTGATCTTGAGGTGGTGCTGCAAGCTTTCTATGATCTTTTACAGTCGCTTCCTTCAGACGTCGCCGAGCGGTTGTTCCTCACCTTCTCTGTAGGCACAGAGAAGCACCCGTGCTTTGAGGAAAAAGGCTTTGAGCCCCTCACCATCGAGACCATCTACCACATCGCATCGGCTGTGGTCTTTCCCAGTCAAACGGAAGGCCGGGGATTGCCCATCGTCGAGGCAAGCGCCAGCCGCATTCCTCTCATTTGCAGCATGTATGAACCGGAGGAGGTCTTTGCCGATGTGGTTGGTGAAGGGCTGCCGGAGGAATTGCGCATTCGCTACACGCTCTTCCCGGAAGAAGACTTTTCACAATCGTTCCTGGACGATGTCACCCGGCTGCTGCTCCACCCCGGAGACATCCAGGAACGGCTCGACCACAACTACCTTGCAGTACGCTCGCGCTACCGGACAGAAGCCATGACCAGAGCATTTGACGCCTTGATGCGGACGCTCTGGGAAAAGATGTGACTCACAGAGTTCGGATCCGGATGAGGAGGTCCCGATGCATATCGGCTTTATTGAAGACACACACCTTCATGGCGGCACACAGATCTGGGTGACGGAGGCCATACGCGCCTTCCTCGCCCGCGGACAGGACGTGACGCTGCTCGCCCCGACCGAGAGCTGGGTGGTCAAGCAGTGCGAGGATACCGGCGCCCGCATCCGGACCTACAACTGGGATGATGTCGTCAACGAAAAACCGGAAGATCAGGCCATCTGGACAGAGGCCCTCGCGCCCTGTGACGTCGCCGTCTGCACCGTCCACCCCCCGCGTCACGGCTTCCACTGCTCCGTTTTCGCAGGGAAATGCATCAAAGAAGGGGGGCTTGACACCCACCTCATCCCGAAAACCGGGACCATTGTCCCCGAATACAAACGGGAATTCTACCTCCCGGAACCGACCATCAACTCATCGGTCATCGCCATCGCCGATTTCACACGCCAGTACCTTCTGGAAGCCTATCATCTGCCTGCAGATGGGGTGTACCTGGTCTATCAGGGCACGGATCTGGAAGCGTTCCATTCGACACCAGAAGGCAAGGCAGAAGCGCTGCAGCGGTATCCGCTTCCGGAGGACGCGGCGCCCGTGCTGGGCTGCGTTGGTTCGTTTGAGCCCCGGAAAGGACAGCCGGTGCTGTTCGATGCAGTTGCCAGGCTGGCTTCAGGCCGCCTTCCCAACGTCCATCTCATCCTCGTCGGCGATGGTCCTGATGAAGCCATGCTGCGCGAAAGAATCAAGATGATGAAGATGGAGAATCACATCACCATCTACCCCTTCACGCGTGAACCCATCTACATTTTTGAACGCATCGACATGACCGTCCTCGCCAGTCTTTACAAGGAAGGTCTCCCGAATGTCCTCCTCGAATCACTGGCGATGAATGTTCCTGCGGTATCGACGGATCTGGGCGGTGTACGAGAAGCCATCGTGGACGGCAAAACGGGCTACGTCGTCGAGCCGGGGGACAGCGACCAGCTTGCGGACGCCATTGAACGATTGTGGAGCGATCAAGAAGCGTATCGGGGCATGAAGAAAGAAATCCGGGCATTCGTCGAAGAGCGATTTGACAAGAACCGGCAGTTCGATCGCTTCCTGGAGCACTTCAAGACATTGATCTAAGCCTCTGCTTCAAACGAAGAAGCCCTCTGGCAACGCTGTTGCCAGAGGGCTTGTTTCTCGTCAAGAATGTCAGATCCAGGCGAATCCACCCGGTTCCGAGAGTGATTCTACGAGATTACGCATCCTCACCAGAGCCCTGCACATCCTCCATGAAGGCACGGATTTCCGGGATCGCAGTCAGGCGAGCCTGGAAGAAGTTGTTCACGAGATTGATGACCTCAGCCCGGGCAGCTTCCACCTGCGCCGTCCACTCCTCGCGCGGCACATCGCGTCCGAGCACTTCGCGGAGCTGGATCAGCGTCCTCGCAAGCTCCTCTTCCTCCACCCCCTCGAGCGCGCGGATGACAGTCACGAGCAGGTTGTCAGCCTGCGCGGTCAGCGCCTCGCGCGGAATACTGCCGGGGCTCTGCACCACGTCATCGATCGTCCGCAGGAGGGACCACACCTGATACAGCGCCGTGGCGGGTTCATCGAACAACTCGCGGACATAGGCTGCTTCTTCGTAGCGGCCGGTCAGCCGGAAGATGTTGTACATCCGCTTGGCGGCTTTCCCGTAGTTCAACTGCTTGGTGAGATACTTTTTCACTTCCTTCTGGAGCTGGGAAACATAGTCATCCAGCGCATTGGCAGAGACATGTTTTACCAGCTTGGAAAAGAGGGGAATGGCTTCAGCTTCCAGGTAGACTTCCTGGAAATAGGGATCAAGATAGCCATCCAGCGGCGTAATGGTCCCATCAGGCGCCTCCCAGGTCACATCGAGCATGTTGGATGCATTGGCAAGCTGCTTCCGCACCGGATCCAGGACAACCCAGTCAAGTTTGCACCAGCCTGGCTGGACACCGACCTCTTCCCAGGTCAACGTCAGGGGGTTTCCATCTGCGTCTTCGACGGCAAGCTCTCCTTCCGTGACCGAGTCCAGATTCCATGAGATCGGACTTCCGGCAGTGAGATGCTTCCCGTCCCGGATGACATCTTCGGGATACGACCCAAATTTCACCTCAATCAACTGATACGTCGGCCCGGAACTGGTCTCCAGTGCCTTATCGCGGATACATTTGCCCAGCACCCGGCATGCCTCCTCCCACGTCTCCGCCTTAATATTCACACGTTCGAAGTAATCTGCATCGCCCGGGTAGGTCTGGATTTTCGACTGCGCGGCAGAACCCGACAACGCGAGCGCTGTTTCAACCTGTCCATCCCGGTCGGGAATTTCAACCAGCGCGCCTATCGAGCGAAAGTGAGCCAGTTCTTCCGGACTGAAATCAAGCATGGATACCCGGTGCCCGAAGACCCCCGTTCGCGCATCAAAGGTGACATCACCGCCGGACTTCGCAGCGCTCACTGCGGTGAGCCATTGCAGTGCTTCTTCTTCATCCAGCTCAACGCCCAACCTCTGGGCTGATTCCAGAATCCGTTTTACATCAGCGGCGGGTTTTGGTTCTTCTCTGCTCATGTTCATCCTCCCAGCACCATTCGTGATGATTCGCTGCTTGTTATAAACGATCCATGAGAGCAAGGAAAATCTCAGCCTGATCCTGTGCGTCCTGCAACGCGTTGTGCGCCAGTTCCAACGGCTCTCCCAATGCAGTCGAGACGCTGACCAAACCTGTCTCCAGCCATCCCTTCTTGAGAGCACCCATCGCTAAGGCTTTCGTATCAAGGGCGCTGTGTCCGAAAGGGTTCCAGTCCAGGTAGCGATGAAAGTAATCATTCAGGAACATCCAGTCAAAAGGCGCATTAAATGCCACGCAAATGGGTTTTCCTTCGACATGATTGTCAAGCCAGCGCGCAAACATCTCCATCGCCTCTGCCGGCGGTACGCCCTGCTGCTTGAGCGTCTGCATGGACAACCCGGAGATGGCAAGTGCACCCGGATCAACATCCTCTCGATCAGGTTGCAGTTCCACATAGAAGGTTTGACTGGTGTCTGTTGCGAGACAGGCGCCGATGGAAAGGAGGGCATAGCGGCCTGGGTAGGGACCGGCTGTTTCGACATCGACAGATACACAGGATTGAATCCAATCGGGCATAAAAACTCCATTGCGCCATGTGTGTGATCAGCGGGACATTATCGCACTCCACGCCACGGTGCGTCAAACGACATGAACAGCATACCACTATACGCATCACCAGGTCCCCCTTAAACACAGCGCCCCAGGTTGTTCAAACCCGGGGCTTTGCCTGTGCTCCCTCAAGCACTAAATGCGTTCGTTGGGATGGATGGACATGGCCGTGAGGCCGCTGATCATCTTCGGGTAGAAATCTGTTGATTTCTGCGGCATCATCTCGCCTGCCAGCGCGCACGCACGCACCTGCTCCATGCGGGTCGGGTTGAGGATGAACATGAAGTCCGCCTCCCCGCGCGCCACATTCTCGTAGCCCATTTCTGGATCGCGGAGATAATCAACATTTTCCTTGGCAGCAATACTCTCTTTAGTCAGACCCATCACGCCTTCCAGAAGCAGATTGTGAAGAATGCTCACATCCAGCGTGCGTGAAGCTTCGTGATCGGGGGCGAATTGCGCCATGACCGATTCGTCACGCAGGGTGAACACATGGTAGCGTCCGTCATAGAAACCGATGCGGGGATGCACCTTCGTCGCCTCTGCCAGCGCAGCTTCCATCGCCTCCCTGTTCTTCACGGTCACGACATCAAAATACGCTTCCGCTTGTTCGATCACCTCCCCGCTGGTTTTCTGGTCATAGGAGTGCATGAGCCGGTGGGTAGGCAGGATCACGAGCCCTGGATCCGACATGCTAACCATCACTGCCATGCGGTAATTGAACGCAGCATCCGCCGGTGCATCAGGATTCGCTGCCCGCATTTCGTCCCGGATGGTCAGAGCTGTTTCATAGCGGTGGTGTCCATCTGCGATGATGAGGTTCTTCTTGGGCGCCATTTCCGCCTGCACGGCTTCGATGACGGCAGGATCGGTGACGACATAGAACTGCTGCTCGATTTCGAATTCAAACAGGTCATGCACAATCTGGGGTTCAAGTTCTGCAATGGCTTCGTCCAGGATGGCGTTGACCTTGTTCTCCTCGTCCGGATAGAGCATGAAGATGGAGCCAAAGTACGTCTCGATGGTTGACGTGAGCTTGTGCCGGTCGACTTTTGGACCGGACAGCGTACGTTCATGAGGGAGGATGATGCCCTCATCGAACCGACTTAATTCAAAGGCACAGAAGAACCCTTTACGTGTGTAGGGCGTGCCATCCGGAAGGGTAAAACTCTGGTGTAGAACGTAGATGGCAGGCTGGTCCTCCACCTGCATCACACCTTCCTGCAGCCATGTCTGCAGGTAGTCACGGGCGCGCGTATACACATTGTTGTCGTCGCCATCATCCGGGAATGCCTTGCCCTTGATGATTTTCACGACGGTGTACTCACTCTGATCGTAGTACTTCTCCTGAAGACCATACCGCACGCGGTCATAAGGCTGACTGACGACGGAAGAGAGGTCGCCGATCTTTTCAAGGTTGTAGCGGAGACCTCGGAAGGGTCGTATCGTAGCCATACTCTAGTTCTCCTTGAAGTAGTTAATCATCTTCTCAGCGACTTCTGCGCCAACCCGTCCAGTAGCTTCGCTGGTTCCTGCCCCGACGTGAGGGGAGCCAACGACCTCGTCGAGATCAAACAATGGGTGCCCCTTGCAGGGTTCTTCTTCGTACACATCCAGTGCTGCTCCGGCCACCTTGCCGGCCTGGATGGCGCCAAGGAGCGCGTCCTCATCAATGACGCCGCCACGGGCGCAGTTCACGATACGCACACCATCCTTCATCGAAGCGAATGCGTCAGCGCCGATCATATGATGGGTTTCCTCCGTATGAGGAAGGTGCATGGAGATGTAATCCGCACGGGCGAGGAGTTCCGGAAGATCCACCAGTTCACCCGATGCAAAATCCGTCACATAGGGATCGAACGCGAGAACGGTCATGCCCAATGCGGACGCGCGCTCGGCGACTGCGGATCCAATCCGTCCCACGCCTACCAAGCCCAGCGTCTTTCCTGCAATTTCCGTCCCTTTGAACTTTTTCTTCTCCCACAGTCCCTCTCGCATGGATGCGGTCATCTGGGGAATGCGACGGGCAAGCGCAAAGAGATAGCCAACCGTCAGCTCCGCCACGGACTGCGTACTCGCAGCCGGGGTGTTCAACACGGCAATCCCCTTCGAACGTGCGTAGTCCACATCGATGTTATCCAGTCCCACGCCCCCGCGTACGATGACTTTCAGGTTTTCAGCCTGGTCAATGAGCGCCTCACGCACCTTGGTCCTGCTCCGCACAACCATGCCATGGTACGCATGGATTTCCTCAGACAGCTCTTCGGGAGTGATGTCATCCCTGACATCAACGGTATGTCCGGCAGCGCGGATTGCCTCAATCGCATCCGGCGCGGTTGGATCACAAATCAGAATCTTCACTGCAAGCCTCCTGGTCGTCCATCACCGGGCAACGGTCCTGCGCAGCCCGGAACAAGGATTTGTCGCTACAGGCCAAGGATGTCTTCAATCAAGCCTGTCACCCACTTGACATCCTCAACCGTGAGATCACCCATATGAGCAATGCGGAAACACTTCTCCTTCAAATCACCATAGCCGTTGGAGATGGTCGCCCCGCGTTCGCCAAGTTCTTTGTTCAAGTCAGCGACGCTGATCCCGCGTGTGTTCTCAACGTTGGTGACTGTCTTGGAGAGGTAGCGCTCGTCGCCAAACAGCGCAAAGTGCTTCCGAGCCCAATCCTGCACATAGTCCGCCATGGCTGCGTGGCGAGCCCAGCGGGCGTCAAGACCTTCCGCCAGCATGTCATCGAGCTGAACATCCAGCGCTTGAATCAGGCTGATTGCGGGTGTGGCCGGGGTCTGATGCTTGTCATACTTGCCATCCATCACATCCCAGGCGAAATAGTAACCGCGACCCGGTACGGTCTTGCCGCGCTCACGGGCGCGATCACTGACTGCTGCGACGGTGAGCCCCGCCGGAAGGGCAAAGCATTTCTGCACGCCGGCGAGACAGACATCCAACCCCCAGGCGTCAAATTCAATCTTGGCGCCCGCCATCCCGCTGACGGCATCCACAATGATGAGCACGTCCGGGTATTTCTCATGGATCATGGCGGCAATCTCGGGGATCGGGTTCATGATGCCGGTGGACGTCTCGTTCAGGACCAGCGTCACCGCATCATACTCGTCTGAAGATAAGGCGTCATCCACCATCTCGGGTGTGATCGCCTGCCCCATCGGGACTTCGATTGTGCCGCACGGTACGCCGTTCGCAACGGTAATCTGATGCCAGCGCTTGGAGAAAGCGCCACAGATGGTATTGAGGATTTTCGTATGAGTCGCCTGGCGGATCGAGCCTTCCATCACGCCAGTGGATGACGCTGCGAAGATATACACATGCTGATCGGTGTAGAGCACCTTCTGCAGCTTGGCCGTCACGCGTTCCTGTAGCTCAGAGTACTCCTTCATGCGGTGCCCGATCATGGGAGCCGCTTGCGCTTGAAGGATTTTGTCACGGACATGGGTGGGGCCGGGGATGAACAGCTTCTTATACATGAAGTCTCTCCTGAGTAAGCTTCCCGTATCGTGGCATGTCCTGCACTGCCATCAGTCGGTTGGGATTAAATCACCATACCTGACTTTCGATGCGCGAGATCGATGCGCCAGGTACGAGAACGGACTGCTTTAATCATACACAAGCCGTGTTCAGGTTGGAATCATTCCTACCAATATTATGACCATTGTCCGCCGAAAACATGAGCATCGCATATCCAGCGCAAGTGATTGTCTGACAATTGCTGGCCGTCTGAATGGTACACCACCTTGTCTGCAATTCCAAGGTCGCTCCGCCGTCATTTCGACTCATCTGTTCGATGCCGACATTCCTGGGATGTGGTGCCCGGAATCAGGTCAGGGAGACCTGCGCGGTTCCGGCCATTGCGCAAGGATCATCGCGGCCAGCATGAGCGCGGCACCGGCCGTGCCGCGCGGCGAAAGGAATTCGCCAAGCAAGAAGCGCCCGCCAACCGCTGCAAAAACTGCCTCCAGGCTCATGATGACAGCCGCCGGCGTGGGATCCGCATCTTTCTGGGCCAGGACCTGGAGGGAATACGCCACGCCGACCGACAGCACACCGGCATAGAGAATGGGGACGGCTGCCTCGACCAGACCGGAAAACGGGGAAGGTTCAAACAACCACGCGGCACCCGCACTGAGCGCGGCACAAAGTGCGAACTGCCCCAGAGCGAGGTGCAGGGGCGCCATCCTGCGGGAAAGCCAACCGACCAGTTGAACGTGCACCGCCCACAGCAAAGCGCCAGCAAAGACCATCACATCACCGGGCTGCACATGCATGCTTTCGTCAACGGACAGGAAATAGAGGCCGATCGCTGCCGCAGTAACGCCGATCCACTGGAGTCGATGGGGTCGATCGCCCCGCAGAGTATCGAGAATAGGGACCAGAACGACATACAGGCCGGTGATAAACCCCGCGGTCCCAGCCGATGTCGATTCGAGTCCGATTTGTTGCAGCGAAACCGCACCGAAAAGGACCACACCCGTCAGGATCACCCCTGCCCGGATCTTCCCGCGGTCCGCCCCGGATCCCTCTCGCTCAACCCGTGGGGGACCGCCCGAGATCAGGAACGGCAGGAGGACCAATCCGCCCAGCGCAAACCTGACGGCATTGATGGAAAACGAGCCCATATACTGCACGGCTGACCGCTGGGCGACGAATGCGAATCCCCAGATGGCGGCTGTCAGGAGCAGCAGCAGGTTTGCCCTGAGCGCCTTGTTCGTCATGCTGATCGTTCTTCGCCTTTCCTTCACGGGGGTAATCCTACTCGAAAAAGAGACCCGAGGCACCTGCAGCCAATGAACAGTTCAGAGGGCAAGGATCACGGGAGAACAGAAAAGCGCACCAGAAGGTGCGCTTCATCTGGCTCAAGGTGCTGATGATTTCTAGTATTGCACCGCACGCGGGAGTTGTTTGGCCTGCTTGATCCAATCATATACCTGGCTCTCGGTGGGCAGACGACGGACGAGTTCCTTGGCCTGATTCACCTCGACCATCTTCGCGTACAGGTTGGCACCGACGCGCTTTGAGAGTTCAACAACGGTGTCGACTCCTGCCTCTTCCAACAAATCCGAATATTCTTCACCCACACCCTTGATTCGGTACAGATCAGCATGATTGACCCACTCAAGGATCAGCTTTTTAGAAATGCCGGTATCTTCTGCAAGGTCCTTTCGCCCCTGCTCGGTCGCACCGCGCTTCAGGAGCGCGCCGGTTGTGTGGACGCCGACCTTCTTCAGCTTCTTTGCGTAATCCGGGCCGATGCCTTCAATATCGATAATACTTGCCATGGTTTTCCTCTCCTTCTTCGATTCAGTGGTTGATCTGATTGACCGGACAGCTTTCTTACTCTGATAGTGTCGAAGTGCAGAACGGACAGCGAGTCGCTTCGATATGCACTTCTGAGCGGCAGTGAGGACAGGTCTTCACAGAAGGGGCTCCTTCTGTTTCCTCTTCCTGACTCTCGCTGAGACGATTCACAGCGCGCACGACCATGAAAATGGCAGCAGCAACAATGAGGAAGCTGACGAGCGTGTTGATGAAGATGCCGTAATTCAGTGTGACGGCACCGAGCTCCTTGGCTTCAGCAAGTGAAGCATAGGGACCTGTTGGATCACCCTGCTTCAAAACAAAATATAGATTTGAGAAATCAACCCGTCCCAGCACAAGGCCGATGGGCGGCATGATGATGTCATTGACAAGAGATGCCACGATTGAGCCAAACGCACCACCGATGATCACACCGACGGCAAGATCAATGACGTTACCCCGCATAATAAAGGTCTTAAACTCTTTCCACATACATATTCTCCCCTGCTTGGGTTACGAAAGAGCCTTCCAGGCTAGAAGCCCTTCAGGACGTTTCCCAGGACGAGTAGGATAAATCCAATCAACAGCAGCCAGAATGCATACGTCGATACGAAGGGAATGGTAGTCAGTTTCCCCGCAAAACCGAGGATCCCGAGCACAATCGAGATGTAGAACACATTCTTGGTAGGTGGATTAAGACGCATGAGCGTTCTCCTCTATCTCTATAGTTGCGATCTCCAGATCAATCACAATCCAGGTTGGACGGACACTATCTTTACTTCGCCAGCAAAGATGGAAGTGCAGCCAGCAAGCCTTTTGCAACCAGGGATGCGGATTCCTGGCGGTGAGATGAATCTCCGACGGTGCTGGTACTTAACAGGGCCTGAACACCTGCCGAAAGCGGATCGTCGCCGGCATTCTGAGCCTGCAGGAACGCCATGCCGCCTCGGAGCAGCATCCCGGCCACATCTCCAGCATCGATACCATCGTCGTCTGCTGCTTCCTGCCCGGTGAGTGCGCCCAGCAGTCCTTCGATCGGACTCTCGGCGCTCTGCCCGCCGCTGGCCATCTGGCCGATCAGCGATGTAAGCGCATCCGCTGTCGTTGACTGTGACTCCAGTTTCTGGCTGCCCATCAAGGCGGTTACAAGTGAAATGGCATCCTCAGCATCCAGTTTACGGCGCCCCTTGAACTCTTCCGCCGCGCGGGTGAAGCCTTCTGCATAGGTCTTCGCACTGCCGCTTGGAAGCGACGCAACTTGCTTGGCAGCCTTCGCGAGCGAACTGCTGATCGAGCTCTGTTTGCTGGTCTTGAGGGCCGTGGTTGCTGCCTTAAAAATATTGACCATGTTATCGCCATGGTCATGATTGTAATCATCCATATCATTTAATTTCGATTGGTTGGCAGCAAGCAATTGTGCAACCGTGCCAAAGACCTTGGCAAGGTCGACTTGATTCGTTCCAGTGGACATGCTCTTCTCCTGATCTTGGTCGTCGTGTGGTGGATATCCCCCACCTGGCATCCGTGACTTGTCTTGACAAGTATAGGTCACTTGCCCCGCTAAACACAAAGTTTTTTACCACAGTTACATCATCCTGTATACCTATTCAGATGCAAATCCTTCCAAGGGGTGACATCCCTGTTCCCATTTCCGGTCGTGGCCGCTGCGAACGGCATTGTCTCACAGGACCATCTCTGCTAGGATTACTCGTACGTATTGGGCACGTCCAGATGGAAATGCCTCTTGCCTGCCGTCCTGCGAGGATACAATGCGCCGACTTCGAATCGTTTTCCTTTCGGGTCTTTTTCTTTTGACCTCCTGCTCCTCCCTGCCTACTGATCCTGACGCAACCACGGCTTCCAGCACAGACATCAGCATGCTGGAGGAGACCCGGGCAGCGCCATCAATGACCACTCGAGCGAGTGCAACACCCGAACCCACGGCGACCGTTACGCTGACGCCAACCGCAACCGCTGACCCGGAAGACCTCGACGATGTGCTCGGCTGCTATGAAGTCGCTGCCGAACTGATGGTGGACGCCAATACGGCTGTCTGGCTGGGGCAGAAGCATTGGGGCAGCAACCCGACGGAGGACGGTCTGCAGGAAATCTACCAATTTCTCGCCAGCCGAAGCGAGCGTCACGACCGTCTCGCCAACGGTGAAGAAACCCGCGCCATGAACCCAGTTTGTGCAGACGCCTATCGTACGTTTCTCTCCACCAGCACCTCGATCCAGTTCGTAAACTACGGTTCGGGAATTGGAACGACTATCGGGAGTCTGGTTGAAACCGACCCCATCGAGCGCTGGGCCGGCCATCTCCGCTACCTCCTCATTCACGATTTCAGCCTCTCAGCCGAAGACGTTGATGCGATGGTAACGCCGCTCTGGGAAGATGCTCAGCGCCTATGGGGCACACCCCGCCTCCGGCTGACACTCGACCCACAACCCGTCTCGACTACCCCTGCGCCCCAAACTGGCACGATACTCCATTCCCCCGGCAGCGGCACGGCCTTCTACCTGCGCGAGGGCCCCGACTACACCTACCCGGCCTTCGCGGTGGTCACCGACGACGGCTCGTTCCAGATCGAGGACCAATACGGCCGATGCGCCTGGCTCAATGTGACAGTCGGGGATCTCTCTGGCTGGATTGCAAACCCCGACGGCATCGTCCTCTCCGAGGACGCCTGCAATCTGCCCTGCGGGACGTTCCGCCCCTTCACCGGCACGGTCTTCCGGGACGGCCGCCTGCTGGTCACCGGCTTCCAGGAAGGACCCGGCGAGTTGATCGTCGAGAACCATGGGCACGATGACGCCATCGCTGTGCTCACATACGCAGATGGAGAAGCCTATCTCTCCTTCTATATCCGCAGCGGCGACAGCTACACCCTGCGGGAGATTCCGGATGGTGTCTACACGCTCTTTATCACCACCGGCTGGGAATGGGATCCCGATAGCGGGTTGTTCAGCCTTCGGCCGGAGTACTTTCAATTTGAAGCGCCATTGGATTTTGACGCCAGCGGCATCCGCTGGTCTGTTGCGCTGGAATCGTCAGAGGCGGGCAACGCCCCCACGGAAGATATTTCACCCGATGCTTTCCCCCAATAACCACGCAATCAGAGTGAAAACGCCCCTACCCGGTGGTAGGGGCGTTTTGCTTTATCCTGCGTAGGTCTCGACGCCGGAGACAGCGAGCACCTCACCGTAATACACACGGTGGTAATCCTTTTTCGGATACCGCCTTTCAATCCAGTCCTCCAGGAACTGGGATGGTTCGAGATCATCCCAATACACTTTCGCACATTCGAAAACCAGCTCTGCTTCCTGGAACGCGGGCGCAGCCACCTTGATACTCGGTACCGGTGTGAGCCCACTCCGGGCGATTTTGTCACCATCCCGCCCGGAGGTTGATCCCAGCAGCTGAAGCGCGTCCTTATATTTTAGCGGGAAGGCAGACAACGTAAACGTGTCAAAGCGCTCCATAAAGGAATACGTGTAGCGGTGGGGGCGGACGACGACGTGCACGAAGGGGCGCCCCCACATCACGCCAATCCCTCCCCAGCCCACTGTCATTGTGTTGAACTCACCGCTTGCAAAATCGCCCGAGGTGAGGAGGAACCACTGCTCATCCCAACTGTGGAACGGCTTCAGTATCAGGTTCTCGAAGGGTATCTCTTTCTTTTTCATGGAACACTCTCTCTACCACCGTGTCACGCGTTGTACGTACCGGCGGTCACATCGCCTCCCTCGCCAGTCCAATCGGTGTGGAAGAAGTCCCCCCTGGGCTGGTCGATGCGCTCATACGTGTGGGCACCGAAGTAATCGCGCTGCGCTTGCAGCAGGTTGGCCGGCAGTCGCTCGCTCCGCCATCCGTCAAAGAAAGCCAGGGCACTGCTCATGGCAGGAAGAGGAATGCCGAGATGCACACCGGCCGCTACGAGCCTGCGCCAGGAAGGAAGCGCATGCGTGATCTGATCCTTGAAATAGGGAGCTGCGAGCAAGTTCGGCAGGTCAGGTTCCTCAGCATAGGCTTCCCGGATCCGGTCGAGGAAAGCCGCCCGGATGATACACCCTGCCCGCCACAACGTTGCGACAGTCCCGTAATCGAGATCCCACGCTTGCTCCTCCGACTGATCCTTCAACAGCATGTACCCCTGTGCGTACGAAACAATCTTCGCAGCGTACAGGGCCTGACGCAAATCATCAATCAGCTCTACAGGGTCACCATCAAGCTTCGTCCGTTCCGCCGGGAACAGACGGCTTGCTTCCACTCGCTCCTCTTTAAGGGACGACAGGAACCTGGCAAATACCGCTTCACCGATCAAGGTAAGCGGGGAGCCTTTCTCCAGCGCTGCGACCGCTGTCCATTTTCCCGTCCCCTTCTGACCGGCACTGTCCAGGATGATATCCAGCACCGGCACTCCCTGTTCATCACGATAGCGGAGGATGTCGGCCGTAATCTGGATGAGATAGGAATCAAGCACACCCTCGTTCCAGCGTGCGAACACATCCCCAATCGCCTCATTGCTCATGCCAAGCCCCCGCTTCATCAGGTCATACGCTTCGCTGATGAGTTGCATGTCGCCATATTCAATGCCGTTATGAACCATCTTGACAAAATGCCCCGCCCCCTGCGGTCCCAGCCACTCGCAGCAAGGTGATCCATCGGGCACTTTTGCCGCAATCGCCTGAAGAATGGGTTTGATGCGCGACCACGCGCGTTCATCCCCGCCGGGCATGATGGAAGGGCCAAAACGGGCGCCGATCTCTCCCCCCGATACGCCGGCACCGACAAAATGCATGCCACGCTGATGGAGCTTCTCAACACGCCGGGCGGTGTCATCGTAGTGGGAATTGCCGCCATCGATGAGAATGTCCCCCCTGTTCAGCAAAGGAAGAAGGGCATCGATGGTTGCATCAACTGGTTTGCCGGCTTTCACCATCAACATGATGACGCGCGGCGTCTCCAGTTGCTCGACCAGCGCTTCCAGGGTGTGCGCACCCGTGATCTCCCTGCCTGAAGCCTCATCCGCCAGGAACGCATCCACACGGGATGTCGTACGGTTGTACACCGCAACCCGGAATCCGTGGTCGCTCATGTTCAGCACCAGGTTACGCCCCATCACGGCCAGTCCGATTAATCCAACGTCTGCGCCCTTACTCATGCTGCTTTCCTTTCACATGCAACCTTCACCAAGTTTATATCAGCTTTTCCTACACAACGACGTCACCATCATCAGGAAAACCTCACAGGTACCCGGCCTGCTCCATTTCGCCCGATAAAAAGAAGGCGGTGCATGCCACACCGCCTTCGAGTACCGATCTGACCAATACGGTTCGCTATCCTCCTGCCACCTTGAGTTGGTTGAAGCGGGCTGTCACAGGGCCGGCATACTTACGGTAGAAACCGGTCTCCTGGGAAAGCGTGACATCGGCGAGCATGGCAAGGACATTACCCACCAGCAATCCGCCCTTAAACGCCCTTCGCTTCCCATCCTTCACCTCATAACCAAGCCGCATCTCGCATGCAAAGTCGCCGCTGATCGGGTTGGCGTTAAACCAGGAGAACTCCGCTGCCTCAATGTGGTCCCCGGCAAGCAGCTCGGATTCGGTCGTCGTCCCGGCAGCTAGTTCAATGTTGCCGGGCGTGCCGGTAGCCGGGATGCCCAGGTAATCTGCAAACTGCTTGCGGGCAGTCCACGCCTGGAGCACCTGGTTCCCAATCAGTTTGACTCGCTGGGCCGGAACACCGTCAGCGTCAAAGCGATTGGATCCCGTCCCAAACGGAAGAAGCCGGTTGGCGTAGATGGTCACTGGGTCACCCGTCACATCACCGGGCACGATGGGTTTGCCGATGTCCCACGGTGTCTCACCGGAGAATTTGAAGGTGGCGGAGGAGAGAATCTGGATGACCTGGGCGTTCATCACATCGGCAAGCGTGCCGCCCCTGATGATGACGGGGCCCTCATAATCCGGTGCCGGTCCGGCAGACAGCAAGTCTGTCGCATACTGCGCCCGGCGGGAAACCTCCTCATTCAACTTCAAATCCTCGAAGCGGCGGCGGTCAAGTTCGACGAAGGTCTCGACCTCACCATCACCTTCGCCAGCAATGAACACCCACTCAAGATGCACCCGGGTACCTTTTTGATCACCCGTCATGCCCTTGCTGTTGATGAAGGTCGTCCCTGTTTCCTCTGCAAAGCATTCGGCGGCGGTAAGCCGTACGCTGGGGAAGGCTTCCGTGGTATCTTGCAGCTCCTTGAGCGCTTGCTGCATACCCTTGTCGGGGTCTTCCAAAATCACCGGATCGGCAAGGTCCACAGCAGGAAGAGATGCCTTCTCGACAAAGTCATAAGGCGGGTTGTGAACCATGCCCGCCATCAGCGCAGCTTCATCCAGGACATGCTCTATGTCCGCACCGGGAAGAATCGTCAATCGACCTTCACCGCAGCCCGGATTTCCATCCGCATCGGGTGTCTCCCGGAGTACCGTCACCGTGTAAGTTTCGTTATCCACATGGCGCCGCGCCTCGGTCATGCCGGGCATTTCATACTGCTGTGTTCCACGGCTGAACGACTGCTGAACGCTCCACGCCTTCACATCATTTCGTGCTTGCAATGCTTTGGTCAGTCGCTCCAGCATCATCCCAGCCTCGCTTTCATCAGCATGTGTGGCCCCCCGTCACTGACAAACACATTCTCCTTATGACCCTTCCCGCACGTCCCGCCGCTGAAGGATAGATCATTGCTGACGGCGGTGACGCTCTGGAACACATCCGGCACGTAGCCTGTCATGCCCACCGCCGCGTACATATGGTCCGTCAGTTCGCCGTTCTTGATTTCGAATGCATACGGACAGGTCAACTGAATACCCCATCCCTTGGGATCCTCCATCCCTGACGAGACTTTCCCCAGATACATGCCATGATCCACCTGAGCCAGCATGTCCTCGAGGGGGGTGTCCCCCGTGCCAAAGAACGTGTTGCTCATGCGCGGATACACTTTGCGGGTGAAATCCTGGCGGCGGCCGTTGGGGGTCCTTGGAACATCCAGGCGTGTCGCCGAATAGAGATCTGTAATCCCGCCTCGGAAGATTCCGTTTTCCACGATCTGGGTGGATGTCGCAAGGACACCCTCGTGGTCAAAGAAATACGACCCGAACACACCCGGGTACGAGGGGTCATCATAGATGTTCACCAAGGGCGAACCGACGACCTCGTCGAGGTAGTGTTGCGCGCGGGCTCGTTCCTTCAGGAACATGTCGGTTTCAACACCGTGTCCGAAGGACTCGTGGCAGATGACGCCAGATACGGACGGGCCGGTGACAATGGTGTATTCGCCGGGTTGTATACGTTCTGCGGTGAGCAGCTTGAGGGCGTTGGAGACAACCTTCTCAAGTTCATCATCGTTAATGGAGAGGAGTTCCCATCCTCCCGTACCCGACTTGATGACATAGTCAAAGCGGACACCATTCTCTCCCGCCACCATCACCAGCACCGACAGAGTCACACGCAGAACATGCTGCGCCAGATCGGCGCTGCGGCTGCAGAAGACATCCTGCTCGCGGTATTCGCCGTAGCGAACCCGCACATTGACCACTCGTTCATCAATGGCGTTGGCACGATCGCGCAAATCGCGCAGGTAAGCCAATTTCTCCTGCGTGGCTTTCGTCCCCGGATCAATCTCGACTTTCGTCTGAAAATCACCGCTGCGAGTCGGGCCCGGGTCGATCCGACCATCGGTTCCAAAATCACCCTCTCCCAGCAGCTCCGACATCGCGGCTTTAAGGTCGTTGAGATGAAAGCCCCCCACTGCGCGTTCGCGCATCGTCTGACCATCAAACGCCGTGAGCACCATCCCTTCGGAAGGTACTACCTCGCTGACAGTTTCCTGGTTATTGTCAACGTACAGCGCTTGACCCTTACTCGAATTCAGATGCACGGCTCCATACGGCGCAACGGCCTCGATCGTTTCGACAATCTCCGGCAATGAAGGTCGGAGGGAATTCATCTCCGGCTTCAATCCAATGGTGGACATCTTGGCTCCTTTCACCAGCAGATGATGGATATTAAGACCGATGCAGGGTCGAAACAGAACCCCATATCGCCAGGTCTCCTGACTACGGCGAGATGACCTCAGATACCATCAGCATGATGATACTTGCGGTCCCGATAATGATGATATGCCCCGCGTTGGTGGCGTTGACGTCTCGCACAGCCGACGCCCGGTCCCCGGCTTTCTCCTCTGCAGCGGATGCTCCATACTGGTAGTTGAAACTCCCCGTCGAAAGCCATCCTCCTGCAAGGCTGAAGACACCCTCCAGGATGCCCAGCGTGCCGCTCCAGAAAGCTGCCCTCGCGATTCCCTCGCGTGTCCAGTTCCCGCCGATGACCAGGATGACTGCCGCGAGACCGATCAGGATGGCGAGGCTCTTCAAGATGGCCACTGCAAAGAGGCCTATGAGGTGCAACGACCGTCGCAAGCGATCTTTCATCACCATTCCAGCACCAGCATACTCGAACTTTCAATTCCATCACAGGCATTTTCTTGACAATTGCCGGTTTGAAGCTACAATGTCTTATTGAAAAAGTTTTTCATTATGAAACCACAACACCTTTCCTTCCCAGACTACGCCGAGAGGCTGCACGAAGCCGGATACCGCATGACGGCTTCACGCAACGCGATTGCACACGTCCTCAGCGAAGCAGAACACTGGCTCAACCCGGAAGAAATCCTTCAGCGGGGAAAAGAGCGCTGCCCTTCGCTCGGGCTCGTCACCGTCTACCGGACATTGGCGCTTTTTGATGAACTCGGACTCGTCCGGCGCATCCACGCCCACCCCGGCTGCCATGGCTACGTTTCCGCCACGCTCAAGCACGGCCACCACCTGGTCTGCAGCGCATGCCAGCAGGTGGTCGAATTCCCTGGAAGCGAAGCCCTGGCCCCATTCATTCAAGCCATTGAACAACAAACCGGCTTCGTGGTTGATGATCACATGCTTGAACTACACGGTCTGTGCCCTGCATGCCAGGAGCAGACGAAGGTGAAGGACCTTACGACAGCCACATCCCAAATTGCCAAGGAGATCACACCATGACCAATTCCCGCCTGATCATCGTCATCCTCATCACGGCAGCCCTGATCACCTCCTGCACACCTCCTGAGGGAAGTACCGAATCCGCATCCTATGAACAGGACTATGTCATGGCGGTATCCGACCTCACCGCTGCGGAACTGGACGGTCGAACCCTGCGGGTTGTTGCCACGACCAACATCGTTGCTGATGTCGCCGCTCACATCGGGGGTGATGCCATCCAATTGAACGGCCTCATTCCCACCAATGCAGATCCCCACAGCTACACACCGACCCCGCAGGATCTGCGCGCCGTTGCCGATGCCGATCTCATCCTCATTAGCGGCTTCGGCCTGGAAGAAGGTCTGGGAGAAACACTGGAATCCGTTGCCGGTGACGTGCCCATCCTGTCCGTGTCGGAAGGCATTCCCGTGCGAGCGTTCTCCTTTGAGATTGAGCACCCGGATCACGATGATGACCATGATCACGCAGAGGAAGAGGAACACGAAGACCATGACCATGCTGGCGTGGACCCGCATGTCTGGCTTGACCCAACCAACGTCAGTATCTGGGCTGAGAATATCGCTTCAGCGCTGCAAACACTCGATCCCGTGCACGCGTCCGTCTACGCCGACAACCTCGCCACCTACTCATCTGAGCTCGAAATGCTTGACGCGTGGATTCGCGAGCAGGTCGACCTCATTCCTGAGCAGGAACGACGCCTCGTCACCGATCACGGCGCCTTCGGCTATTTCGCCGATCGCTACGGCTTTGAGGTTATCGGCGCGGTGATCCCTGCGTACAGCACCACCGCCTCCCCGTCACCGCAGGACATTACAACCCTGCTCGAAGCCATACAGGCGTTCGATGTTCGTGCCGTATTTGTGGGCATCACGGTAAACCCGACCATGGCAGAACGCGTGGCTGAGGATTCCGGCATCGCCCTCATCCCGCTCTATACAGGCTCCCTCAGCGAGGAAACGGGAGCGGCAGCGACGTACATTGAGATGATGCAGTACGACGTGTCCGCCATCGTGACCGGTCTGCGAGGAGAATGACTGTGACAATTCTGGAGAAGAGCACCAACGTGCAGGAGTTCCTCAAGCGGCCATCCTCCCATGTCCATGATGCTAATCCGATCGACGTGCATGCGCTCACGGTCCGCTTTAACGGGGTCATCGCGCTCGATAACGTAACGTTTGCCCTTCCCGCAGGCATGAGCGCAGCCGTCATTGGGCCGAACGGCGCCGGGAAAACGACCCTCTTCAACGTCATCGCCGGCACGCTGGCTCCTTCAAGCGGGAGTGTGCGGATCTACGGTGAGCAGCCGCGCGGCCATGTCTGCATCGCACATGTCCCTCAGCGCAGCCGGGTGGACTGGGACTTTCCCGCCAGTGTGGCGGATGTCGTCATGATGGGACGCGTCCGCAAGATCGGGCTCTTCCGCTGGCCGTCCCGTGCTGACTGGCAATACGTGCACAAAGCCATGGATCGTGTGGGGGTTTGCGATCTGCACGATCGCAAGATTGGCGAGCTCTCCGGAGGACAGCAGCAGCGGGTCTTTCTCGCGCAGGCACTTGCCCAGGAAGCAGAGATCGTGATGATGGATGAACCTCTCACAGGGTTGGATTTGCCCAGCCAGGAAGCCATCTTCAACATCCTGGATGACCTGAAATCGACCGGCACAACCGTGATGGTTTCCACACATGACATCTCCATGGCTGCCGCTCGTTTTGATCACGTCCTGCTTCTCAACCACCGCCTCGTCGCGTCCGGACCTCCAGAAGAAGCCCTTCAAACCGAGATGCTGATCAAAGCCTTTGGCGGCCACGTGCATCGCATTCCGGACGAGGACGGCACGTTCATGGTTACCGATGCCTGCTGCGGCGGGGAGGAAGACCATGCCTGAGTTCTTCGCTTTCTTCGTCGAACCCTTCAGCTACCCCTTCATGCTGCGCGCGCTCTACGCCGCCATCATCGTGGGCATCGCCACCCCGGTCCTGGGCACCTACATCGTGCTGCGCGGGATGGCGTTCTTCGGTGACGCCCTCGCGCACATTATTCTGCCCGGGGTCGTCATCGCCTTCCTTCTCGGATGGCCGCTGGTCGTCGGCGCGCTGGCGGTCGGCATCACGGCTGCGTTGCTCATCGGCGCCATCAGCCATCACACCGACATGAAGGAGGACGCCGCCATCGGTGTCGTCTTCGCCGGCGCGTTCGCGCTGGGTGTGGCGCTCATTTCCACGCAGCGCAGCTACGCCGTCGATCTCGCTCACATTCTCTTCGGGGACGTTCTGGGCGTGTCTCTCGGGGACCTATGGCTCATGGGCGGCATTGCCGCCATTGTGCTCGTGACCATCTTCGCGTTCTACAAGGAATTCCTTGTGCTTTCGTTTGATCCCAACCTCGCCGCCACCCTGCGGCTTCCGGTCGGGTTCCTGCAGAATTTGCTGCTGGTTCTGCTGGCAGCGGTTATTGTGCTTTCGATCCAGGCTGTTGGAGTCGCACTCGTGCTGGCCATGCTCGTCACACCAGCCAGCACTGCCTACCTCCTCACGCGCAGATTGCCGACCATGATGGCGTACAGTGCCGGCATCGGCATTGTTTCCGCCATTGCCGGATTGCTGCTTTCGTTTCACTGGAATATCGCGTCAGGACCGGCGATCGTGCTGGTTGAAACGACTATTTTCGCCATCGCGTTCGCCATCGCCCCCGGGCGGGGACTGCTGGCACGAATACTACTTCATAACAGGCGCGCATAGCCGGGGACGTTCACTCGCTTCGCAAATGAAGCGTTCCATCTGGCGTCATTCCATAACAAGCAATACCACGGCCAGCCCGAGCCCATGAATGGGCCATGCAGGCAACACTAAAGAAACTCTCACGAGCAATAACCCAATAGGAAGGACATTCAACGACCGGAGCCTCTGAATAGTTCACCTGAAAAACATGGATGCCATTCTGGTTATAGCCGCCACTGATGAAGAATATTGAGCCCGATTGTCCATAATTCATCACATACTGTGATATTTTATTCAGACGAAGCGGCCAGGTGGGTTTTACTTCTCCATTTATCGGGACTACCTCATATTCGGGTATACAAGGACCGTAATATGCGTTGATGCAATGTTCATTTGCTGTCAGGATGAACTCGCCGAATCCACGGGAACACGGATACGGAATCGAAGCAGAATAAAACGTATCCCCAATCGAATTATTCGCCGACGTCCCTTCTAAGAGAGAATACGTCGTAAAATTCCCCCATTCGTGATAGCGCTGCCAGTGCTCCAGCACCAACTTTGTTTGTGGCCCCCCGCCAACCAACCGCACGCCTTCAACAAGAAAATCGTTCACACCCCCGGCCAGGCAACGCACTTCAAGCCACAATCTTGGATCAAAACAGATAAAGTATTTCTTCAAGACAACTGTTGGACCATCATGATCTTCCTCGATGTATTCATAAAGCATTCCTGTTTTCGTTAAGACCTTAAAATGGCCCGGACCATAGTACACAGTCTCACCGCCAAAGAAGGCAACGATCTCCTCATCCTCATGCAGAGTCTGGACAAATTCAAACGGCGGCTGTTCTCCAATGTCCTTAACCTTATATACGCGCAGATGTTCAAGGTCATTTGCTTGGCGGACATGCACGACTAAGAAGCTGCCACATCGGATAACCTTGTGAATTAGCACGACATCTTCAATACCATAATCTTCCAGCCATCCATCCCATGAGAGGTTCCCGTCTTGAGCCAGAATACGATGAAGGATCAAACGTCGATGGCGGTCAGGTGATCCGATAACAACAGAAGAAAGATACGGGGCGTCCAAGTGGGACCCGGTGTGTTCGTGATCGCGCAAAAGCCCTCCTGGTGTTTGTTGTCCGAGTTCTTCAGGAGGCGCTAAATGAAGTGACCAAGGGAAAAGCCTCTCACCTTGAACAAGGGAGGTTACACGATTTCTCAAGCGATCGATTAAAGAGGGTCCGGGAGGAACAAGTATTCTTGGCATGATTTCGCTCCTATCAGGACGCTAGAGGGCCATAAACATGCGTTACAGGACCGAATTTAATACCTCTCCTCCACCCTCATTCACATATCACTTCATAATCGACAGCCAACTGACCTAAATACACCCCAACAATAGTAAATGCCACCGTGTTACCGGAGGGTCAAATAGCATAAGACTTACAAGTACAACAACTTCCCGATACGTGTTGACACAATAACCAGCTGATAGTGAGTTCAATCAAGGTTCCGTTGGTTCTCCCCCATACACCAAGCATAGTGGATTTGAATATCCCAGGTCAAGAAACTGATAATTGTGTTTTTACCTTGGGAATGTGACTTTGGAATTGTCACACGATTATGAATGCGAGCAGGAAGAAGAACCTGGTAAGTTGCAGAGGTCTCTGTCAACTTAGAAAATCAGGATTCCTGCGGCTCATGATAAGGTTGCGGCGACCATCTCCGACCTTCTTGCCCCGCAGCTTCCCAGACGCCCTGTTCGTAGACCCGTTCCAGGGTCTGGATGACGGCATCCTCATACTGAACTCGGCGGATGTACTCTCGCTGCGAGGCTTCGAAGTTGAGGTGCGCATACAAGCGCTGGCGCGTCTGGGTATTCTCCTCACTGTGATAGTAGTGGAGATGATCCGCGAACGTCTCGACGTGCCTGCCGCTCCAGTAATAGGCCAGCCATGGACCGACCGGACCGACGTGATCGAGGATGTCAGCGTCCTGAATGATGCCCACAGCCAGGGAACGACCCTCTTCCCCTCGCCGGTTATGCCACTCGATCAGCTCTGCAATCTGTTCCAATTCCTGTTCCGTGCAGAGTTTTTTCAAGAGCTTGCCCGCCTTCTTCGCCCCCGCCAAAGCATGATCCGCTTCACCCTTCCCGATGTCATGAAACAGTCCTGCCACATACAACACATCCGGATCGACATCAGCGCCCAGTTCTTTCGCAAGCCAGACAGCAAGCTTTCCCACCCGTCGGCCATGGAAATACAGCCAACCGGGTTCGCGCCCCTCGTGCTCGTCGCGATCCAGCATTTCCTGCTTCGCCAGCTTTTCAAGTTTGTCCAGATCCATGGCGCACCTGCAGTCACATATTCGATCGGATGATGAACTCCAATGATAACATCCTCTATCTGACTCTCCCCCAAGAAATCCCTTGCCACAGGGCGACCTTCCGTTCATCCCATCGTCCTCACAGCAACAGGGATAACGTACCCGATCCTCAATCGCTCCCACAAGAATACCGGGATCTGGAAAACCAGACCCCGGATGAATGGCAACTTGAAATGCGCTTTTTTGCGGAGTGGTGACTCTTCACAGTTCACCACGCGTGCGCTGCCTGGTGGATTTACAACTCCTCCTGCTGGAAGCGAATCAAGCTGATTGCGATAAAGAAAACTATCTGCAGCAGGATGATGAAAGGGTGCAGGACCGAGGGCACCGGCGCTCCCAGCAGCAACGCAGGGACAAGCGCGTCGCTGTTTTCTGCCAGCGGCATCACGAGAGACCACGGGAGCACGTAACGGAGGGGAGCAATCATCCCGACAAGATTCTGCTGCATGAAAAGCAGCGCCAGGGCGATCCCGATCACTGGTCCGCGCGTCGCAAATAGCGTCCCAAGCATTAAGGTCAGCGACAGGAAATAGAGGTGGTTGAGAAAAATGACGCCCTGTGCAGCGATGAACCGGACGAGGTCAAGGTCATACCCGCCCAGCTGCGTCAGCACCAGATAGGCCATCAGCCCGGGGATGATGACCATCGTCACAAAAACACCGAGGCTGTTCGCGAGCAGTTTTGCGACGATGAACGACGGCCTCGAAACGGGCTTGGAGAGCACCCAGGCAGCCGTTCCATCCTGCTTCTCCCCGACGACCGCCCCCATCAGGATGATGATCACAGCGACGGCGGGAAACAATCCGGCGAACACACTGTACAGAACCATGGTGTCATCAACATCCATTTCGGCTCCCTGCAGGAACACCGAACCCAGGATGAACGCCATCATGCCGCCCCAGATGAGCGCTTGCACCCACCACATACTCGTCTTCCACCAGTGATCCATCTCACTGCGCAGCATGTTTCGCAATCCCCGCTGCCAACCCCGCTCCTGTACGAGGGTGAATGCACTATTCCCGCTCATCGTCGCCTCCCTGCACAACCTGCATGAAAATATCTTCCAACTCATACTCCTTGCGGCGGTACTCCGTGACGACGACGGGGCTATTGACGAGGATTTTAAGCAAGTCCTTCTCTGCTGCCTCCGGATCAGAGATGCTCACCTGCCATGTAGTTTCCTCATGATGGAGACTGGTGCGTATCCCGTTCACCCATGGCAACGCGACTACACGTTCCTCCACCGAGGACACATCGCCCTTGAGGTGTATTACGTAGACCACGCCATCTCCGCCGGCAAGCAGGTCTCCGATCGGCCCCTGCGCCACAAGCACACCGTGGTTCAGAATGGCAACGGAATCACTCACTCGCTGCACATCATCGAGGATGTGCGTGGAGTAGAACACGGTGGAATACTTACGCAGGCGTGACATCACGTCGAGCACATCCCTGCGTCCGATCGGATCAAGATTCGCCGCCGGCTCGTCTAGAATGAGCAGATCCGGATAATTGACTTGCGCCTGGGCGATCCCCAGCCGTTGGCGCTCGCCGCCGGAAAAGCCCTTGATCGGCCGATCCGCTTTCTCGGTCAGGTCAACCAGATCAAGCATCTCCTCCACTCGTTCCTGGATAGCCGTTTCTGGCCCCTTAAAGAAGAAACGAGCGGTGAACTCGAGTGTCTCCCGCGCGGTCATGTGCTCATAGAAGCGAGGGTCCTGTGGAAGGTAGCCCACACGCGTACGGATGTCCACGGACTGCGTTACACAGTCCAGCCCGAAAACCCGGGCCCCGCCTTCGGTTGGCTTGATCAATCCGAGCAACAGCTTGATGGTCGTGGTTTTCCCGGCGCCGTTCGGCCCCAGGAAACCAAAGATGGATTTCGGGGCTACACTCAAGTTGAGATCCTTGAGGGCATGCACATCTTTGTAGGATTTTCCCAGGTTGCGGGTTTCCACGACCGGGGACGCAGGTTCCGCCATACGACTTCCTCCTATTCACCTGAAGGGGGTCTCTTTCTCTTCAACGGGGCTGAGTGCACATTGTGCCATAGTTCTCATTACGCAACCAGATCGTCCTGGTTGCCTCGAACCTCTGGCGGCATGCCAGCCGTTCCTGCTGTTTGATCAGGCAGCAGACAGAACAAGGAACACAGGATTGCCATTTGTGACAACTGAACTGCCAGGAGGTAGCTGATCATGTCCACAGTCTTCACCGCGTTCCTACTCACACTTGGCAGCGCGGCGGTTTTCGTGTTTGGAAACCCCTACTACAACGTCTTTCCCACCAATCACAATCAAGTATATATGGCTGTCCTCACAGCAGCTTTTCTACTGATTACACTTCTACTCCGTCGCATGTCATCGAACGGCGCATACACTCGATCAGCCTACGCGCTTGCCATGGCATCTGCGGCGACATTACTGCTGAACACCGGGATCTTCAATCTCCCCTTTGAGCAGTTCGCCGGACTCAAGAACCTCGCCATCGATAAATTCTCTCAGTTCCTGCACGTGGTACCCGTCATCCTGGCGATGGTCCTGTTGGCGCGATGGAAGTTGAAAGACGTCTACTTCCAGCCAGGGAACCTGAAAGCAGGGCTGCGCTTCGGTCTGTCGTGGTTGTTCCTCTTTGCTGCGGCAGCCTGGCTGCTTGAAATCAGGCCCGGGGGAACAGAGCCTGCCATGTTGCGTCAGCTCCCGTGGCTGCTTTTGTTCGTTTTTTACCAATGCGCTGATGGAGGAGCTCTGGTTCCGGGGTGTTTTCCTGCGTTCCTATGAGAGACTGATCGGCCGCAAAGGCGCCATCTTCGTGACAGCGCTGGCCTTTGGCGCCTCACATATCAGTGCGACCTATACGTTCCCCGGCGGCGGTTTCGTATTTGGCCTGGTTGTGTTCAGCCTGGGCGCAGTTGGAGCGTTTGCGATGATGAAGCACGACAGCATCATCGGCCCTGTGCTGTTCCACGCCGGCTACGACTTGATGGTGATCGGATCCGTTCTGGCCACGCTTTGATGGAAAACGCGTATGAAGGACGTGTAGATATCCCTGGCACCTGATACACCCCTGCATTTCAATTGCGGAGTGGCGTACTCCAATCTGGCCAGGTAGTGTGGTAGTTCGTCCAATCACCTGATTCACCATATAATCAGTCCGTGCATCGTTTCGTGCCCCAAGAGCATGGAGGTTTATCGCATGGTGGAATCTGCAGCGCAGCTCCCGGTCTTCGATGTCGGCGCGCCCATCCTGATGGCCTGCATGCCCGTTTTCTACGCTTTCCTCGCGGGCATCATCGTTCTCGAAACCGGGATTCTGTATGCCGGAAAACTGGGGAGCTTCAAGAAGCTTCTCGGCGTCTCGCTGGCGATTAACCTTGTGTCCACCCTTGCCGGCTTATTCCTCATCACGTTTGTTGGAACGCCTCTCCTGTTCCTCAATCCCATTCTTCGTATTACATCCAGTTTCTTTTTCATGCTGCTGGCGACGCTCATCATCGAGGGCCTCGTTTACGTCCTTCTGATGCGCTCGCACACCCGCCGCGACCTGGTCTACCTCACGCTGGCGAATGTCGCCAGCTACACCGTGCTCATCCTCATCTACGAAATCGTCCTGCGCCTGTAACCCTTCTCCCCCGTTCTCTCTGCTGCAAGGCTTGCCGGCTCCAGACTGGTAGTTGACTCGCGTCCGATTTTCCTATATGCTTTAGACGTTGGACGTCCAACGTCTTGACTGCAGAGCGTGTGAACCACCCGAATCAGGAGACTCATGGACACTCGCATCAGCACTCGATCCAACCAGGTCAAAGCCTATCTGCTCGACTACATCGTCCAGAACCACCTCAAGCGCAATGACCAGCTTCCCTCGGAAGCCGCCATCGCCAAGGAGCTCGGCGTCAGCCGTAACACCCTTCGCGAGGCGTATATCTCCCTTGAAAATGAAGGCATCATCGTCCGCCGCCACGGCATCGGCACATTCGTCGCCACCTCGCCCGTGATCCGCGATTCGCTCAACGAATTCTCCCCCTTCGCGCAAATCATCCAGGACGGCGGTTACACCCCTGGATTCAAGACGCTTTCCATGGAATTCGTGCACGCCGCTTCCGAGGTCTACGACATCCTCGACGCACCGCCGGAGGACCGGCTGCGCCGCATCAAACGCATCGTCCTCGCCGACGAGAAACCGGTCATCTACGTCGAGGATTTCATCGCACCGGTCCTAGAGGAAACCAGCATCGACTGGGAAGAGGTCGACGGCAACGTGGTCTTCTTCCTCGCCCAAACGCTCGAAACACCGCTCCATCAGATTCAATCCTGCATCCGCGCCGCGGCCATCCCGGAAGATATCGCCGCCGTGCTCGAACTTGAGGCGGACGCCCCTGTCCTCAGCGTCCGCTCCACCATCTTCACGGTGGAAAATAAACCTGTTGTCTACAGTAACATCATGTTCAATTCCAACATCGTCGAACTCAACATCGTCCGCATGATCCGTCATCCGTAAGCTGTCTAGAAGAGGAGAAAGGAAAAACCGCATGAAGAAGAGAATGGGTAGTTTGCTGGTCATCCTGCTGATTGCATCGCTTGCTGCGTGCACGGCGGCACCGGCCGAGCCAGCCGAGGTTGAGGAGCCCGCTCCCGCCGAGGACACCACGGTGGAAGAAGAAGATGTGGAAGAGGTGATGGAACCGGTGACCTTCCAAGTGTTTTATCCGGTTGCTGTCGACGCGCCCATCGCCGCCATCCTGAATGGTTATATTGAGGACTTCGAGGCCGAGTACCCGTACATCACCGTTGAGCCGGTCTTCTCCGGCGGCTATGCCGACGTGCAGACCGCCATCCAGACCACGATCGACGGCGGCGGCGAACCGCCTGCCCTCGCGGTGATGCTGGCGACCGCGCTGTATGACCTCATCAATGCCGACTACATCGAACCGCTCGACGGCTACATCGACGCCATGGACGGCGGTGACGCCTATGTCGAGGATTTCCTCCCCGCGTTCCTCGCCAACTCCACCTATGACGGCCTTCTCTGGAGCATCCCGTTCCAGCGCAGTGCTGTTGTGATGTACTACAACGTGGACATGTTCGCGGATGCCGGAATCGAACCGCCGGACAGCTGGGAGAGCTGGGCGGAAGCCGCCCAGGCGTTCACCGTGCAGGAGGGCGACACCACCAACTGGGGTCTCCACTTCTCCTCCGACTGGCCGTACTGGCTGTTCCAACCGCTCGCCATCGGCGCCGGCCAGAACATCCTCGAGGATGACTGCACCGTAACGTTCAACGATCCCGCCGTGATCGATGCGCTCCAGTTCTACATCGACCTGAGCCAGGTGTACGGCGCCATGCCTGAGGGCGTTCAGGCAAGCTGGGCGACCGACACGACCGACCTCGCCAGCGGTGCAACCGCCATGATCACCCACTCGTCGGGCAGCCTCACCGGGCTTCTGGCGTCATCCGACTTCGAACTGGGCGTGATGGCGTACCCCGGACGTGACCCCGGCACCTACGCCAGCGTCCCCGGCGGCGGCAACTTCTACATCATGAAGGGCGCACCCGAGGAACAGCGCGAGGCCGCATGGCTGTTCGTGGAATTCCTCACCCGCCCCGAGTACGTCGCTGACTTCAGCATCCAGACCGGCTACATCGCAAACCGCTACAGCGCCTACGACACCGAGGCGATGCAGGAATACGTCGTCGACGTTCCGCAGGCTCTCGATGCCCGCGACGCGCTGGAATTCGCCGGCGCTGAGCTGGCCACCCAGAACCTCGGCCAGGTCCGCAGCATCCTGCATGACTATATCCAGCGAGCCATCAACCTGGAGATGAGCGCCGAGGATGCCATGAATGCAGCTCAGGCGGAAGCGGAAGCAGCACTGGCCGATTTCTGCCCGTAAGCTGCTCCAAAACGCGATCTGAGTACAATAGGGGGTGATCTTCCCGCAAGGGAGGGTCACCCCTCGCTCCAACCGGGAGGTCGTTTGTGAGCGCAACATCTCTGCAGAAGAAACGCAGCGGGTTACCCTACCTCCTCATCCTTCCAACAGCCGTGTTCGTCGCGCTGTTTACGGCATGGCCCGTGCTGCTCTCCATCTACCAGAGCTTCTTCCTGCAGCGGATGAACATCGCCCGCTTCCGGGAACCGACCTTCATTGGATTCGGCAACTACGTCGAGCTGTTCTCGGATCCCTACTTCATCCAGGTCGTCAGCAACACCATCAAGTATGTTCTCGGCACGGTTCCGGTGAGCATCATGCTCGGATTTCTCTTTGCGCTTCTCGTGAACCGCAAAGTGCGTGGAATCGGTTTCTTCCGGCTGGCCTTCTTCCACCCCATGGTGCTCCCCATGGTGAGCGCCGCGACCATCTGGTTGTTCTTCTTCACCCCGGACTATGGCCTTTTCAATTCGGCCCTGCGCTTTCTGGGCTACTCCGGTGCACAAAACTGGACCGGCAACCCCGGCCTCGCCCTTCTATCTGTCATGATTGTCGCGATATGGAAGAACGCCGGCTACTATATGATTTTCTACCTCGCCGGCTTGCAGAATCTGCCGGAGGACGTCTACGAAGCCGCATCGCTGGACGGCGCTAACGGATGGCAGATCCTGTGGAAGGTGACCTTCCCCCTGCTGCGGCGCACCACCGTATTCATCACCATCATCGCGTTCATTGACGCCTTCCGCACCGTTGATCACATCTTCGTGCTGACCACGGGCGGACCCAGCCGGGCCAGCACGGTTCTGCTATTCGATCTCTGGCTGGAACGTTTTGAATACCAGGACATCGGCGTGTCAGCCGCCATCACCGTCATCTTCATCGTGGTGCTGCTGGCGTTCACCATCACCAACTTCCTCACATCCGAACGGCGGGAGGCGTGAGATGACGACCGTGACATCCTCCTCCCCCCCGCTGCTGCAGCGCCTCGGCCGCTGGCTGACGAACCTGTTCGCCACCGCATTCGCCCTGCTCTGGTCTGTGCCGGTGCTGTGGGCGCTGGTGGCTTCCTTCCGTCCGGCAAACGATCCGATGAGCCGGGGTGATGTCTGGTTTGGCGGCTACCTCACTGTGGAGAACTACGTCCGCGCGTGGTCGCTGGCCCCCTTCGGGCAGTACTACATCAACACCATCATCGTCGTGGCCATCATCCTGGCGGTCCAGCTCGTGACCATCGTGCTGGCCGGGTTCGCCTTCGCCAACTATGAATTCTTCGGCAAGAAGTGGATTTTCATCTTCGTACTGCTTCAGATGATGATCCCCACATCGGCGCTGCTGGCGCCCAACTTTGCCACCATCCGCTGGCTGGGTCTCTTTGACACCCGCCTCGCAATTGCCATCCCCTATTTCGGATCGGCGTTCGGCACTTTCCTCATGCGTCAGGCGTTCCTGGAAGTGCCGCGCGACCTTGTGGACGCGGGCGTGATCGATGGTTGCTCGTGGTGGCAGCTCATCCGCCACGTCTACCTGCCCCCGGCGATCCCCTCTCTGGTCGCATTCGCGCTGTCCTCGGCCACCTGGCACTGGAATGAATTTCTGTGGCCGCTGGTCATCACCAACAGCGATACCAGCCGACCCCTCACCGCCGGCCTGGTACGCTTCACTCAGCTCGGGGAGATCGGCGCACAGTGGGCGCTGCTCAGCGCCGCCACGCTCATGGTCGCCGCACCGCTCTTCATCGTGTTCCTTATCTTCCAGCGCCGCTTCATCCAGAGCTTCCTGCACTCGGGTCTGAAATAACCCCTGTCAGGTCGCCTGCCGGTCCTCACCTAGAAGAAGAATCCCGAGATCTCAACCGCGGTATAGACCAGGAGCAGTGAAAGCACCAGGTTGAACGCACGTTTCAGTCCGGGCCTCTTCAGAGTCGACCGTATAAACGTTCCGAAGAGAGTCCAGGTTGTCACCGCACAGAAAACCATTGCGGCCAGAACCGCAGCAGAGGCTGCTAATACCACTGGGCTCATGGCACCCGCCAGAAACGTCCCGTAGATGGTGAGTCCGAAGGCGAGCGCCTTGGGATTGAGGATCTGCAGAAAAAAAACCGCGCCAGAACCCGAGCAGGTCCTGGTCTCCTTCGTCGAAGGTGTAGCTGGCCCGGGCCGTGTGATAGGCGAGCCAGAGGATATAGACCGCACTGGCTATGTGAATGATCGCCTCAAAGGCTGGAAAGAGCGCCAGCAGAACGTGTGCGAACTGGTTGCAGAGCAGCATCACCAGGAAGAAGACGGCGCAGATCCCACCGATATAGGGCAGCGTCTTGCGGTAGCCGGCGAGGATGCCCATCGACGCACAGGAGATGTTGTTCGGCCCCGGGGTGAACGTGGTGATGAGGACAAATGTGGCCAGGGATAGATAATCCATCTTGCATCCTTGCGCCGAAGTGGAACACCTTTTTGTATTACAGGAACCGTTCGGTCACGGATCAATTGCCAGAGCGTACATCGCGTGCACATGGCCGTCAATATAACGTCACCACAATCCAGCTTCCTCCGCCTTCAAACCGACGGCGAACACGCTCACTTCAACACCGGCGCTCCCGCCGCCATGGTAGTGAAGTTCATCCTACCAAAGAGTTGCCCCCTATTTAAATCCCATCTGGATCCTGCCTCGCCGCCCAATTGATCAATACGCCTATTTGTTATATTATCTTATAACATTACACGCGGAGACGCGCACGCAGATGCAGACTGCAACACAGTTCCACCTCGACCCGCAGAATCCCACCCCGCTGGCCGCCCAGCTGGCGGAACAGCTCACCTGGCTCATCGCCAGCGGCAGGCTGCGCACCGGCGACAGACTCCCCACTATCCGTGATTTGGCGGATGAACTCGGCATCCACATGCACACCGTGCGCGACGCCTACCATCGCCTGGAGGCTGATGGGCTCGTTTCCATCCGCGTGCGACGCGGTACGGTCGTGCTGTCGGTCCAGCCAAACGGCTTCGCCCGGCAATGCTCACAAGCGCCGTCCAACCTGGTCGGCGTCCTTCTGCCCCGGCCGGTGTCCATCTACAACCCCTATCTGGAAGGGCTCCAGCAGGCGGCGCAGGATGCCCGCCTGCTCCCATTGATCTGCTTCGCCTATGACAACCCCCATCTCACCGACCGCTTGCTGAAACAACTGCTCGCCAAAGGCGTGGACGGCTTCATCATCACCAGTACCAGCTCACAGCATTTTGTCGAACATCCGGAAGTGCTGGCATCCTTCCCGCCAAGCGTCTTTGTTGATACGCCCGACATCCCCGGCAGCCTGCTGCCCGATTCGGCTGGCGCGGCCCACCTTGCTACAAACCACCTGCTGCAGCACGGCTACGACAGCATCGGCCTGATCACCTGCCCGCGGGATTGGGCCAACGTGCAATGCTGCTGCGCGGGATACCGAAGCGCCCTGGCAGAAGCCGGCATGCAGCCCGACGAACGCTGGATTGTCGAGGTGCCCGACTTCTCCTACGAAAGCGGCTACGCTGGCGCGCAGGAACTACTCCAGCGCGGCAGCCCGCCGCGCGCCCTGTTCGCCATCGCCGACGCCCTCGCACTGGGCGCGCTGGGCGCCTTCCTTGACGCCGGGCTTGACGTTCCCGGGGACATCGCTCTTGCCAGCTATAACAACATCCCCGGGGCGGCCTACGCGCAGCCCGCACTCACAACGGCTGCACTGCCCGCGTTCGAGATGGGTGTCCAGGCAGTCGATCTGCTCGTAGGACGCATGGCCGGAAACCCGCGCATGGAAACGCATGCTCTGCTCGAAACCGAACTCATCATCCGCACAAGCTGCGGTTGTCCACCATCCGTCAAAGGAACAACAAGGAGAGGGAAATGAAACCATTCTACCTGCTCGCGTTCTGCATCATCCTGACCGCCGCCTGCGGCCCCGCCCCTCAGCCATCGCTGATGGAGATGGAGGAGTGGGATCTGCTCTGGATCAGCGACTCCAGCGGCTGGGACGTAGCCCGGGTCTACGCCGCCATGGTAGCGGAGGACACGGGCATCACGATCGACCTGCACGACAACTGGATCGGCGGACTTGCCGCCGCAGATGTGTTGCGTGCGCTTCAAGGGGAAGAAACCCAGAGCTTCACCCTCGCCAACCTGGCTGACGAAATCCGGGAGGCGGAGATCATTGTGTTCTACGCCAACCCGGAAGGATCCTGGCGGGACGACAACCCGGCCGACTGGTACTGCATCGGGGCTTCTGGCAACTATGTCAACAACTGTGACATGTCGACGTTCGATACCTACATCGCCGACCTGGAAGCCATCTACCAACTCATCTTCGAGCTGCGTGACGGCCAGCCGACCATCATCCGTGCCTACGATGCCTACACCCCGCGCGTGGTCAATTGGCAGGCAGACGGCTGTTTCGATGCCTGCCACGCCTGTTGGGACAACTACAATGCCGCCATCCGCCAGGCTGCGGCAACGTACAACATTCCTGTCGCAGACGTCTACGCAGCCTGGAACGGCGCCGATGGGACCCTGGATCCGGTCGAACGGGGCTATACCAAAGACAACGTCCATCCCAACGAACTCGGTGCACGGCTCATCGCCGAAGCCGTGCGCGCGACTGGTTATGACCCGGTCATCCCGTAAAGTCGTTTTCTACTAACGATAATCAGTGAACTCCATGGAGTCCGGCGGAACGTCGGACTCCTTTCGCTTACGTGCACAGCGCCAGGCCTCGCACATTCTGAAGAAAGACTGGCCGACCATGAACCAACTACCTAAACGATCCGCCGATGGTCAAGCGGCGTGCATCTCCCTGCAACGCGCTTTCTGATTTACCTGGTAAGGCATACGCCATTTACGTCTATTGTCCGACACCGCCGGACCAGCATCTACAGACAGGACATTGTACAATCCAGCGACAACGTCCACGAGGGATCAACGTGCAACTCACACCACATGACCGTTCATGCTTCGACCGCGCCATCCAACTCGCCCTCAAAGCTGAAGCAGAGGGAAATCTCCCCATCGGGGCTGTCATCGCACTGAACGGGGAGATCATCGCCGAAGGTCGCAACGCCATCTGGTCCCCCGTTCATAACCCAAACCGGCATGCCGAGATCGAAGCGTTGCGAGCCGTCCCCGAACATTTCTGGCCGCAGTCCCGCAAGATGATGCTCTACAGCACGCTGGAACCATGCATGATGTGCATGGGCGCCATCTATCTTCACCGCATAGGGCGTTTGCTATACGGCGCCGCCGATGACTACGGCGGGGCATCCTGCGTGAGGGGACACATGCCGCAGTTTTTCGAAACCCAGGCCGAATCCACGCTCTGGATTGGACCCGCCGATCCAGCGCGATGCGACCCGCTCTTCGAACGTACCATGCAATTGATCTCTGCCCGCCGAGAAGACCAGGTCTAAGAAATCACTTAGCAGCAGGTCGTATCACAACGTTCACGCGTCCGTGCTCAGCCATGCGCTTGTGCATTTGATAGAATCCACAGCGGAGGTTCGCATGAAACGCTGGCTTCGCATTCTTCTCTCAATCGTTGGCATCCTGCTGACTGCTGCTTTCATCCTTCCGCTGGTCATTCCCGTCCCATCGGCCGGCGACACACTGCCGCGCGAGTCACTTGCCAGCGAAGGTGGTGAGTTCATCCAGGTCGGCGACCTGGAGGTCTACATTCAGCGCACGGGCGAGGGAGAACCTCCTCTCGTCTTGCTGCATGGATTCGGAGCCAGCCTGTTTTCCTGGCGCGAGGTCATCCATCCACTTGCGGAAAATGCGTTCGTCGTTGCATACGACCGTCCCGGATTCGGCCTCACCGAACGGCCTTTACCCCCATACCCACAAGAGGAGAGCCCGTATAGCACCCCGGCGCAGGTTGAACTTGTTGTCGGCCTCATGGACAGCCTCAATATCGAGGAGGCTGTGCTCGTCGGGAATTCAGCCGGCGGGACGATTGCCCTCCAAACGGCGCTCGAGCATCCCGATCGCATCACTGCACTCGTCCTCTTAAGTCCGGCCGTATATGAAGGCGGCGGGACGCCCGCTTTCGTAAAACCTCTCTTCCAGCTTCCACAAATTCAGCGGCTCGGACCACTCTTCGCGCGCAACATCCGAACGTGGGGACAGAGACTGCTCGAAACAGCCTGGCATGATCCCGCGCGAATTACCCAAGATATCTATGACGGCTACACGCGTCCGTTGCAGGTAGAGAACTGGGACCGGGCTCTCTGGGAACTGGTCCTCGCAAGCGAGCAGCCTGACCTCGCTTCCCGCATGGAGGAGCTCTCTTTGCCGGTACTGGTCATCACCGGAGACGATGATCGTGTTGTGCCAACGGAGAATAGCATTCGACTGGCAGGCGAAATCCCCGGCGCCGAGCTGGTTGTGCTGCCAGGTTGCGGGCATGTCCCGCAGGAAGAATGTCCACAAGCTTTTCTTGACGCCGTGATGGCCTTTCTGCAAAGCTTGTAACACCCACATACATCCCGAATAACGTTATCGATCCCAGGGCACTCACCCCATCAAAGCGGCCTTTGATCTTGACAGTCTGTATAGTTTACTATACTATCCGCATAGTCTGCTTTACCTACGAGGTCCATACGTGAAGCTTGGAAATCATCTGCGTCGACTCCGTTTTGAACATGACGGTCTGTCTCAGCAAGCCCTTGCAAATGAGGTCGGCGTCACACGGCTGACGATCCATTCCATTGAAAATGGTAAGTTCAATCCTTCCACCATGCTCGCACTAAAGATCGCTCGATTCTTCAACCTCCCCGTGGAAGAGGTTTTCTTCCTCGTCGACGAAGAAGAATAGCTTGACCCTGGAGAGTATTCCCATGTCGAAGCGTCTCCGACAATTCCACCTGTACACATTGAGCGCCGGACTGATCGCTGCCGGAAGCCTGATTTACAACCTTGTTGTGCTCGGGTTGCTGTATCCGAGAGTCTCCCGCTTTGAACCCATCAGCCCGGGATGGGATACGGCGGGGATCCTGTTCGGGGTCTCCATCCTGCTGCTTGGTTTCTATCATCTCCTCAGCCTGGCAGCGATTCTCGCTGCGACGATCCGGTCGCAGGAGCGAATCACACCGACGGCAGCCCTCATGGTCCTCGGCATCCTTTCGGGACTGATGCTTCTTGCGGATGTCACCATGCTCCAGGATATCGGCAACGAATACGCCCAGGGCTGGGATTCCACAGGAGAATGGATCATCCTTTTCAGCGCGCATGGCTTGCATCTGCTTTACCTTGCCTTTTCCCTTCTGACGCTTCGCACCAATCTGCACAAACCCTCCGGCAGTGTGGAACCGGTAGCCCGGGATCATGTCCTCTTCCAGCTCACGCATACAACCGGTTTCCTCTGTGGAACGCTGGGAGTCATCCTTGTCCTCACCGCCGTCTCCACTTCCCTGTCCGTCCATCTGATCCAGGAAACAATGCTTGTCTTCAGCGCGCTGACGCTCGCACCCTATTTCCTTATTCTGCTGCTCTGGATCATGCGCAAGGGATGGGCAGGACTGGATGAAATGCTGCGGCTGAATCTCTTCCGGGCAGGCTTCATCACCATGCTCCTCAACCTGCCGCTGACCTTTCTCCTGTTCTACCTGCAGCAATCGGAAGGGAATGTCATCATCTGGTCTCTCCTCTGGCTGCCGTCCATTGTGATGTTCACCCTCAGCACATTCTCCGCCGGTGTGCTGTGGGGAGCGCCGCGATAACCCCGGATAAAGCGATTCATCAAGCCATCTGGCACAACATGCTGTTACCCACCTCCCCCCTCATTGACTCCCAGCCGTCAGCAAGACCTCAGTGCTTTTTCAGACCCTGCGGACCATTTCTGTAAAACTGAGAACAGTTCATCGCAGCAGGAACAGCTTCACCCAACCACCCACGAGTCACTGGAGGAGAATGACGATGGAACCCGCAATGGTCATATTCGGTCTCGCCACATTTGCCTGTTTAGCAGCCGGCGGCATCACCCTTGGTCGCATTGTCGACTACCTGCGTACCCGCGGGATGTCGGCGAACTACTGGTCCATCCGCTGGATGTTTCCACGCTACCTCGCCCAGTACCGGCAGGCCACGCTGGAGGAGACAGGAACAGTCGGGCCCCTCTACGCTACCAGTGGAGCACTGTTTGCCCTTGCCGCTGTTTTCGGCCTCTCCCTTGTCGCCACGCTCATCTTCTGAGGTGAAGACCTGATCGATCACACATCTCACTTCAGCATGATGGCCGGCAAAGAGGTGAAAATCCGTCGAATCCTGAGGGAAACCGCGTGCGGGATGGAGGATTCCCCATCGTCGACGTGCAATGACTGATGACGCAGGATTCAGTCATCGAGAGCCTGAGCAGCATCACAGTGAACCCGCCAGGCGTGATGTCGTCCCCCTTCTTTCAAATGGTCTCTTTCACATGCTCTGTGAAAGAGACTTCTACTGTATCATCTAGGTATCCGTTCCTGGCAGGTGAGGGACTGGAGACAACCCCCGATGTGTGCTTACATCACCGAACGTGCGTCTCGATTTTATGCGGATACCTATGATGCATGCGTGGACGACTGGGAAGGGGAAATCGCCTTCTACACGGATCTCGCCGCAAAGAACCTCTCCGGGGGTGAATCCCTGCTGGAGCTGGCATGTGGCACAGGACGTGTCGCCATCCCGATCGCCAGGAGTGGGGTGAACGTTGTCGGGTTGGACCAATCCCCCTTCATGCTTGATGTCGCCCGCAGGAAAAGTGAAGGCTTGACGAACGTGCACTGGCTGGAAGGAGATATGCGTTCCTTCCAGATCGACGAATCCTTTGGTCTCATCGTTATCCCGGGTCACGCCTTTCAAAATCTGGTTCCCCTGCAGGACCAGGTAGCCTGCCTGGCATCAGCCGCTCAGCATCTTTCCCCTGACGGTCTGCTCGTGATCCATCTCGATCATCAGAACCCTGCATGGCTCGGCGAGATCGAGGGAGAGAAAGCCGGGGTCTTCGAAGTCGGCTGCGAGTTCGTTCATCCAGGCACCGGCCACACGGTGCGCACGTTAAATGCCTGGTCCTATGACCGCGCGTCTCAAACCGCGACGCTGCAGACCATCTGGGACGTAGCCAGCGATCGGGAAAAAGTCGAAGAACGGATCGAGTCAGGGCCGATCGAGCTTCATTTCATTTTCCGCTACGAGATGGAGCTTCTCCTTCAGCAGTGCGGGTTCGAGGTCGAAGGATTGTATGGCGATTTTCACCACTCCAGCCTCACATCCGACTCGTCGGAGATGATCTGGATTGCGAGGCATCACGGTTAAGATCGAGCAGCATGTATCACTTTCGCGACGATTGAAACCCGACAGAAGCGAGTTCCTTCCTGTACAATCTTGCTATAATTCGATAGACATGGCCCGAAACGAATGAGGGTAAGTGAGGAAGAATGGAAACCATCTCACATTTGTATGTGCCGGACGAGGTTCAAACGAACTGGCAGGACATTGCCGATCTTCTCGCAGAGATCCTGGATGTCCCTGCCGCGCTGGTGATGCGCATTAGCGAACCGCATATTGAGGTCTTCATCTCCAGCCTGTCCGAAGGCAATCCCTACCACCCCGGTGATCGAGAGATCCTCCATAACTCCGGGCTGTATTGTGAGACGGTGATCAAGTCTCAAGACAAACTGCTTGTCCCGGATGCCCTTTCTGACCCGGAATGGGCACACAATCCGGATGTCAAACTCAATATGATTTCCTACCTGGGCTTCCCCATCCGCACCCCGGAAGGACACCCGTTCGGGACCATCTGTGTCCTGGATAACAAGCCGAACGCGTACAACGCAACGATCATCAAGCTGCTGGAGAAATTCCGGGATTTCATTGAATACAACCTGGGTATTGTCCATATGAACCAGGTTCTGGGCAGCCGCAACCAGCGATTAATCGACACCATCGAAGAGCTCCAGGTGCTGCGGGGAATTGTTCCCATTTGTGCGGAATGCCACAGCATTCGCGATGAGCACGAGGATTGGCACACATTTGATGAATATCTGCGCAGCGAACCAGGGACGAAACTCAGCCATACCATCTGTCCGACCTGTAAAAAGAAGCTATACCCTGCTCTGGAATCCTGATTTGTGCTCCTCCTCGCAGCCATTGTTCAGAAGCAGCCGCCGTCCTCGCATGCATTCGCCATGGGTACAGGAACCGAACAGGATGAAACGGTGAGAAGCACAAAGAATGATTCGCACATGCCGGAAGAGACCCCGCCCAGTCCACCAGAAAGAAACGCGGCAGCCGACGACACAGTCCCAGCATCGAAGACCATTCTTCTCGTTGAAGATGAAGAAGCCATCATGGCGATCGGGAAGGAAATCCTGGAAACTACCGGCTATACCGTACTTACAGCATCTACACCACAGGAAGCTATCGACTTGTTCCAGAGATCCAGCGATGTTCTTCATCTGCTTGTGACGGATGTCATCCTGCCGGAAATGAACGGGAAGGAATTGGCCTCCGCACTAAAGGAGACAAGACCAGACCTCTCCGTCCTGTTTACCTCCGGATACAGCTCTGAGGTGCTGGAAGACGACGGCATACTCCTCGAAGAAGTCCGTTTCATCCAGAAGCCGTATTCAATTGGAGATTTCTTACAACAGGTACGTGAGCTCCTGGACGAGTCTTTCCCATCGGCGTATCAACCGCCGCCCCCGGGCACCTGAACATCAGCGCTTGACGACCGAATCCAATCCGACACAAAACAAATCACCATTGCCGTGTTGCTCCGGCTCCTCCTCAGGTTCACTGGGTGGTGTGATTCCTGCACCCATTTTCTACAGGGATTACCCCCATTGACCCATGCACTGCCGGATGATGACCAAATCTACCTTTTCTCTTGACAAGTCATCCAGAATTCGTTATTATATCGCTTAACGTTATATCGTAATCCGTTACAACGTTTCCCGCTACATCGCGTGGCGACATAAAAGGAGCGCCGGGATGGAAGAACCTCGAACAATCGCAAGGCATCTACCCCTCACCGAAGCCACATTCTACATCCTCCTCGCCCTGCTCGAGGAGCAGCACGGCTACGCCATTATGCAGGATGCAGAAACCATGAGTGAGGGCACCGTCAAGCTCGGACCCGGCACGCTGTATGGTGCGCTGACCACGCTCGAAGGATCTAAGCTCATCCGGAAAGTAGGGCAGGAACAGCGGCGCAAGATTTACGCCATTACCGACCTCGGAAAGCAGGTCCTGCAAGCACAGATGAAACGCTACGGCATCATGCTTGGTAGTGCCAGGAGGAAGTGGACTACCACCGCAGATGCTGATCAACTGGAGGTGTGATATGGAGACAACGCGAATCCGAAAATTCAAGTGGTTCTGGGCGTGGCAGGATGAACGCGAAGAAGTATGGCTACAGGAAATGGCTGCTCAGGGATACTACCTCGAAGACCCGCGCTTCCCGGGGGTGTATGACTTCGTCAGGGGCGAGCCCTCTGAGACCATCTACCGGCTTGATTTTCCCTACACCTCAGGGCAGGATTTCGAATCCTACCTTCAACTCTTCGCCGATGCCGGTTGGGACTATGTCGGATCCATGGGTGGGTGGCAGTACTTCCGAAAAAAGGTTCAGGCAGGCGAGACGGCAGAGATTTTTACGGACGTCGAATCCAAAATCAAGAAATACCATCGTCTTATGGCGTATCTGACAATCTTTCTCCCCATCTGGATCGCGCTGAGCCCTGACCACATCGACCGCTTCGCACCCTGGTTCGGGATTACCGTCACCATCCTTTACACTGCGCTGATGCTGATGCTTGTCACGGCCATGTTGATGTTGTTCCGACGCATCCAGGAGCTGAAAGCAAAGATGAAGTAAGGCGCTCAACGAGTTGTCCAGCAGCCCCGGCCGCGCTTTTTCAGAACCGGCCGGGGCTCACAGAACAACTGACGGGCCTCCCTCGTTCCATCGACCTTCCTGAATACCATGCTACACTCCAGGTACACCTATAAGTATCCAGATTTTTGAGTTCGGGGGGACACCATGAAGACAACTTCTGGTTATGACCGCGTTCTCATCTCCATCATCCTGGCATGGATCTTATCGGCTTGCAGCACAGGCGCAGCCATCCCAACTCCATCTGTTACTCCCTCGCCAACGCCATCCCCGTTTCCAACCATCTCACCCTCTCCCACGCCGATCTATCAATCAGCCTTCGGGATTGATTATGCCCACCCCGCAACCTATCTCGCCCCGGGACTTCAATCCCGGATCAGCGACCCATCTCAAATCGACGAGCTTCGCCAGGATGAACAATCCCTTTTTCACCTCCAGACCATCTTCCGCTGGATGAAGGACAACTTTGAACCCTACTCCGCCCGTGGGCAAACCATTGGCATCGTCACCGTCGATGATCTCTTCGCAAGCCGCCGGCTGGGTGGTTGTCACGATGTCGGGTTGGTCTACTCCGCCATCCTGCGGGAACTTGGCTATCCT
>Ga0272443_10000256_pt1 | contig 100605 bp, 92 predicted proteins | sample SSMAcet12_FD_193581 | JGI IMG/M metagenome (GOLD analysis project Ga0272443, IMG submission 193581) | Marine sediment archaeal communities from Little Sippewissett salt marsh, Falmouth, MA, United States - SSM-Acet-12 | ecosystem: Environmental > Aquatic > Marine > Wetlands > Sediment ... | reverse complement strand
CGGTACTGATGTCCAGTGGGAAATGGCTTCTTCGGACAGGCTGATCAGAGATTTTCCCCGGCATAAGAAGAATGATTCAAAGCTGGCAGCAGTATTAATACTTCTCTATCCTATTAATAATGAATTACATACACTTTTCATCCAGAGACCTGAATATAATGGCGTTCACAGTGGACAGATCTCTTTCCCAGGTGGTAAGAAGGAAAAAGGAGACAGCAATATCACAGATACGGCTTTAAGAGAAACCTGCGAGGAAATTGGTATATGTGATGAAGAACTAATAATACTGGGTACCCTTACACCCCTCTTCATTCCGGTAAGTAATATAGAGGTGATCCCTGTTGTGGCTTCATGTATAAAACGACCCTATATCAAACCTGACAGGGATGAAGTTGTATTTGTTATTGAAGCACGATTAGCTGATTTTTTTAACCATGGCATTGTAAAACATAAATCAATGGTGGTGCGGGGTGAAGAGCTTGATGTAAAATATTATGACTACCAGGGAAAAGTAATATGGGGAGCGACAGCCATGATGTTACATGAGTTGCTGGTGGTTATGAAGAGGGTGGGAATAATTATAGGCTAAGGCTAAGGCTAAGGCTAAGGCTGAGGTTGAGGTTGAGGCTGAGGCTGAGGTTGAGACTGAGGCTGAGGCTGAGGTTGAGACTGAGGCTGAGGCTGAGGTTGAGACTGAGGCTGAGGCTGAGGTTGAGGCTGAGGCTGAGGCTGAGGTTGAGACTGAGGCTGAGGCTGAGGCTGAGGCTGAAGATGAAGATAGAGTTAGTAATCTATTAATTTCTGTCAGGATCTATCTGTTATTTCTATTTGATTCAATGCTTTTGATCATAGGATCTAACTCCGAAATGACATTACGGTAACCGGTGGTGAGTTGATTCATTTCATATTTTGTTATATAATCGAGCGCTTCAGAGGCCATGCTTTGATTAATAATCTCGTAACAACTTCCCCTGGCTATCTTGTAGAATCTTGTTTTATCAAAAGGCTCATACCTGCCAAATCCCTCTGAGGTATTATTCGTAACAGAATGCGCTGCTCTGCGCATATCAGAAATCAAGCAGAATTTTTCGTCAGAAGGAAATTTTCTGGTTAATTTGTAAACCAATAGAAGTAGTTTGAAGGCTTTTCTCCAAACAGACATCTCGGTAAAATCCTTGTACGCCATAACTAATGTTGTGATAAGAATAAAATGCAGCGTAATCCTGATTTGGATCAGTTATTATAAAATTAATAAAAAAAGTATTATAAAAAATATATAGAAACAAATTAAACCCATAATACCTTAGCCTCAGCCTTAGCCTCAGCCTCTACTAATCGCCTTCCTCATCAAGGAAATTCTTGTAATGCTCATACCTGTCGAGCACTTCAATAACGTAGTTATAGGGTTCTTCGCCTCTGCAAAAGCCATGTTCCACTACAGGGTCATGGTAATACTCAGGGTCTGACTTTCGTAGCAGGTAGTAAGCCACATTATTATCCCATATTTCAGGATCAAGTCCGTGTTTACGTGCGAGCTGGCGGGCATCCAGGACATGCCCCGGTCCTACATTATATGAAGCAAGGATAAATTTGATTCTTTCTTCCTCATCGCTTACCTTGTCATTAAAAAGTCCCTGCAGCCACTGTATGTATTTTATTCCTGCCCTGAGGTTGTTTTCAGGACTCGAATAAATATCTATCCCAAACTGTTTCCCCGTTGAGGGCATAAGCTGCATAAGACCGTAAGCTCCGGCCCACGACTCCACATCGGGATCAAAACGTGATTCCTGCATAACAAGCGAGGCCAGCAGGCGCCAGTCCCAGCCTAAAGAATCACTATACTGTTTAAAGTAATCATCCCAGCGTGATATATCTGTGTTGCCAAGGCTGAAATAATCTGATTGAACGATTGCCTTTGATCTTGAGTTCTTAAAATATTTAGCATATAATAATGCGTAGCGTTCGGTTTTCTTAAACCCGTTTATCCATTTATTCAATTCATCAAGAAGTTTATCCGATCCACTTCTTCTTACTGCCCAGGCCAGGTTTTGTTCGAAACTCACAGGTGTTTCCAGATCAAGATCAAGGTAATATGTACGGTTTACCATGGCAATGTTCTCATCTGACACCGTGTAACTGATCTCTCCACTGGCTACCAGTGATATCAATTCCTCAACCTCAATCGGAACCTCAACAATATGAATGGTATCCCCGATCTCACTCTGCAGGTTTTTCAACCTCTGTGCGTAAGATGATTCAGCCTGTACATAAACTGTTTTGTCAGCAAGATCCAGCAGGCTTCTAATCATCACCTCATTAATCTCATCCATTGTCATATTACGCCAGTTATCAGGTCTCTTCTGAACAAGCACCTGTCGGGCCTGGCCAATTGGATCTGTGAACTTTACTTTTTTCTTTCTTTCATTGTTAACAGTGAGGTTTAAAGCCAGCATGTCGGTCCGGCCGTCATTAAGCATCACAAACGAAGTGTTAAGATCATTCTCCGTAACAATCTCAAGCTCAAGTTGCAGGTAATCTGAAAATTCCTGCAGCATCTCAAACTGAAATCCCATAGGCTCACCCCTGTAAATGAAGTAGCTTATTGAATTATAATCGGTAAGGGCCACGAGCTTCCCTCTTTCCCCGATCTGCTCCAGGTCGCGGCTTATTGGAGTGTTCTCATCAACAGGCACTGTTTTGAAATCACAGGAAAAGATCGACAGGGAGGAAATGAAAACAATAAAATATATCCTGTTAACCAAACCAAGTATTTTCGTCCTTCGTTGATGCATTATCTGTCTGGATATACAATACTAATATAAAGATTAATTATAAAAAGTCCATCCGATACCATATTTAAACATTCTTATATTCATTGGATAATAAGGACTTACAAAATAATCATAGCCCATAAGCCCATAATTGAGGTGATCAAAACCAACGAATATCCTGGTCCTCTTAATCTTAATATTCGCGAATACGTTTATGACAGGATAATTACCTGTTTGTATTTCATTCTGCACATAGAAGACACCTGTGGCCGGCATAAAGGAGTATGAATAATATGCAGTGTTATACTGTGCCTCAAAACCCAGTTGTGTCTGTAATCTGCCACCTGTTTCTTCAAAATGAAATTCATGATCAAAGTAAAAAGCAGACCTTGCACAAAGAAGAGGAAGATCGAGTATATTATTATTGCTGCTTTTTTGAACCAGGACAGAGTTATCCAGCCTTAGTTTCCAGAAACTGAAATTCTTATCAAGCCTGGCGCTTATTACAGATATTACCCCGTCATTCTGTTCAGGCACTGCACTGGTGTTGAAATATAACATATTTGTTACAAGGGAATAGTCAATACCAGCTTTGAGATTTATCCCCGGAAAATCATACTTCCCTCCCACATTAATCCTGAACTCACTGCCAAAATCATTTGACCATTCAAAATGATTACTTCCCCATCTGTTCATCCACCATGCCGGGCCTGTATTTATAATACTGCCCATGGCTGTTAAAACTGACTGTTTCTCTCCTTCATTAAATATCCAGCTAATATTTCCTTTCAGTTCGAAATCACCTGCCCTTAAACCTACAAAATACAATTTCCCATCAGCACGCCAGCTAAATCTCTGTCCGAACCTGCTGTAAAGCGTACCAAGCACAGCATTGGAGTTTTGCTTCCACCGGACTGAATCTGCAGGCTCCTCCTCGTCGTGTGTTGGCATGATCTGAGCAAATATATTCTGTTCATTGACGGCTCCCACACCAATACCAAGTTGAAATTTAGCCGTTTCGCTGGTAGTGAAATCGAACCTCAAAGTATTTTTTAGTATCCTTGTATAGAGTGAATCATATGTTTCTGTGCCATCTATAAAAATAGTGTCATAATATTCCACACCGGGGGCCTTGTCCTCATATATACGCCTCCCTTTATCGTATTCAAGTATATGTGAGAATGTTCCTCTCACCCCACCCTTCTTTTCTGTCTGTATAGTATCAGAAACCGGCGTCTTCCTGACTCCAAGGGTATATTTCTGGACTACCTGGAAATTCATATTCTTTATCCTGCTTTTGGCCTCATTCAGTCCCCCCAGGTTAACGGGGACATCCCTTGTTTCGTACTGACTGAGCAATGCAGGGTCTGCAATCCCTCCATTCTCGTAAGCAGTAAGGTTATTGATACTCCACGATGCAAATGCTTTATACTTATCCTTCAGGTACGACCCGTGGAGTGTAAATGCCTTGTTATCTGACTTCTGGTAATTATATTGCCCCAGGCTGTAAATAAGGTCAAGGTCAAGGCCGAGGTTTATAAAGGGATTAACATTCTGTGAGTGTCGTACTTCGAGTGTTTGTTCAGCAACTTTTCTTTCTCCCCCGTAGGTCCACTGCAGCTTGGTGAATGGAACCTGTGTATCAACATACATTAGGTTGCCGGCATGGTGCATGAAATACCTGAGGTGCCTGTAAATAAAATATTCAGGGTCAACAGGCCTGTCAAAAAAATCAATTTCCACATAGGGTAAACCGTAATTCCCCAGGCTCTGGAAAAAAGGTGATACCTCTTCTGTTTTTTTATACCTGTGAAATGTGCCTACCAGAGTATCCAGCGGTACATATATAAGGTCTGTATATGTTTCATTTAATTTATACTGCTTTGTTTCATGAGTTAGCGTGTCGGCACTCTCAGGTAAGCCGCCTTTTATTTGTGCAACAGCATTTTGTGAGACGATTAATAAAGTAACGTATATTAATGCTCTTTTCATGGTTTCCAAAGATAAGTAAATCTGATTAAAAAAGGCAGGTCTATTACAGGCCTGCCTTCAGATCTACAGTTAAGTACAGAGCAGCTAGTCTACATTATCGTTGAGATAAGCATTATCGTCCCTCAAAGAAGGCTCGTCATCATCATCCGATAATGTGAATTTTGATACTTCAGATTTATCATTTCTTTTATCGTTTTCAATCTTGATTTTCTTCCTGATAAAGGCAGGCACATCTTCAAACTCATCCACATTTTCCTTCATAGTCTGATTTGATAGTCCTTCATTTTTAAGAATATTCTGCATATGTTTTATTTTCCTCAGTGTGCCATCACCCTGACTCAGGTCATCCTGTTTTTCATCACTCCTGGCCACAAAGTCAAATTCAAGTTTCTTCTGCAGTTCATTATCATAATCATCAAATATTTCAGGTTTCTTGGTTTTAACCTTTATAGTATTCTGTTCCTCTTTTTTCTTTTCAGGTACTGTTGTAGATGTCTGGCCCGTTTCCAGGTCTACTTTTTCAGTTTTTATATTTGTCCTGTAGGGTTCAAGAACACTATTTGGCTCAAAACCTGTGGCGATAACAGTTACACATACTTTATCACCAAGGCTTTCATCTTTTGAAAGTCCACGAATAATCAGAGCATCGTTTGAAGCCACATCATATACATAATCAGTTATTTCCCCCAGTTCATCCATTGTCAGTTCGTGTTCACCCAGGCCGGTTGTTATGTTAAGAAGTATGCTTTTAGCACCGTGTATATCGTTTGAATTGAGAAGGGGTGATGATATTGCTTCTTCAATGGCTTTCAGTGCTCTGTTTTCTCCGGATGATGATCCTGTTCCCATTACGGCAGCACCCGAATTATGCATAACCGTTTCAACATCGGCGAAATCAACATTTATATAACCTGCAACGGTAATTATCTCAGCAATTCCTTTAACAGCCATGGTGAGCACATCGTCGGCTTTTGCAAATGCTGTTGAGACTGGCTGGTCACCGAAAATCTCTCTCAATTTCTCATTATTTATTACCAGCAGGGAGTCAACATGATCTTTCAGGTCACTAATGCCCTGCACCGCATTCTTTATCCTTATCTTACCTTCCGATTTAAAGGGTATTGTTACCACTGCTATTGTTAGCAGCCCCGCCTCCTTGCAAGCCCTGGCTATGACTGGTGCAGAACCTGTACCTGTTCCACCACCCATACCTGTAGTAATAAACACCATCCGTGTATTACCTCCCAGTGCCTTAATTACCTGGTCAATATTTTCCTCCGCTGCCCTTCTGCCTATCTCAGGCTTACTTCCCGCACCCCTTCCTTCGGTCAGATCTTCTCCTATCTGAACCTTTACGGGTACACGGCTCTCTGCCAGAGCCTGGGCGTCAGTATTGCAGACAACAAAATTAACATCTGTAATACCTTCATTAAACATATGGTTAACGGCATTATTACCTCCGCCACCTATTCCCAGTACTTTTATTATTGAAGATCTCTCAACAGGGAGATCAAAATTCATTAATTCGTCAGACATGGCTAAATTTATTTAAGATTATTCGGTATGCAAGCATATATATTACTAGCTTATATCCTGGTCTTCTGTCTCAAACATCTTGCTCAGGTTTTTCTTAAACTTTTCCGTCCAGCTCAGTTTTTCCATGGATTCTTCGGGATCACCTGTTTCAGCCTCAACTTTTTCTTTCTCAAAACGTTTCTCTTCTTCTTCGGACAGTTCCGATTTTTCACCGGCATTAAAATTACTTTTATAGGTTTCAAGGTAATCGAGTCCGCGCATTATAAGCCCCACACTGGTTGCAAACATTGGCTGGTTAATCTCATCCCTGGAGCTTCCTGCCAGGTGCTCATTAGGGAAGCCTATTCTCACATCCATGGCTGTTTTGAACCTGACAAGCTGAGGCAGGTGCCTGAGCATGGCTCCTCCGCCTGTTATTACCACACCTGCAGATATTTTATCCGCGTATCCTGATGACTGAATTTCAAAATTTACAGCATCGATAATTTCTTCCATTCTTGACTGAATGATATATGCAAGGCTTTTAAATGATATTTCCTTTGGATCACGTCCACTGATACCGGGTACGGAAACAACCTTGTCTTCAGGCGCAATGTCTCCCAGGGCAGATCCATACTGCACTTTAAGCTGCTCGGCATATCTCTGAAGAATTGAGCATCCCTCCTTTATATCTTTGGTTACAACATTGCCCCCAAATGGTATTACAGCCGTATGCCTGATAATATTATCATAATAGACAGCTACATCAGTTGTACCACCACCAATATCGACAAGTACGACACCCGCCTCTTTCTCATCTTCGGTAAGTACTGCATCGGATGAGGCCAGGGGCTCAAGTATCAGGTCCTTGACTTTAAGACCTGATTTCCTGATACATTTTTCGATGTTCTTGGCTGAAGCAACCTGGCCTATTACGATATGGAAGTTTGCTTCAAGCCTCTTGCCACACATACCTATAGGGTTCTTTACACCGGTTTCGTTATCGACAATGAAATTCTGTGGAATGACATGTATTATCTCTTCCCCGATCTCAATAGGAATTTTATGCATATCCTGGGTAAGGTTAAACACATCATCCTTTGTTATTTCATCATCAACCGAATCACGGTTTATATAACCCCTGCTTTTCATGCTTTTAATATGCTGGCCCGCTATACCAACAAACACATCAGTAAATACTATTCCTGAGCGCTGCTGCACATCAGCCACTGTACTTTCAATAGCAGTAACTGTTTCCTCTATGTTCAGCACCACACCCCTCTTTACTCCATTTGAAGGTGCCTTGCTTAAACCGAGGATCTCAATTCTGCTGTTAGGGTTCTTTTTTCCGACAATCGTAACTATTTTCGTAGTTCCTATGTCAATTGCTGCTACATACTGTTCATTATTACTCATAACTTGTTCAATATGAAATTGTTTTAACTGTATTCTCTTATTTCTTCCTGCATACCAGCTGACCGTTAAACCGCATATCTATTTCATCATACTTGTCCCAGCCTGCCATGGGCATTGTCTCATCATAAAATACTCTCAGCACATTTAATTTCCACTCGAAATTGTCGCTCTTTCCAAATTTTACGATATGGTCACCCACCATGGGTACCAGTTCAAATTCTCCCTTTTCATTTATCCATATCTGCTCGATGAGCCTGTTCCAGAATTCTTCGGCATTTATATATTCAACCAGGTTGAAGGTTTTTCTCATCAGTGAATTTTCATCCAGTCCAAGTATGCTTTTCCCAAGTATACAACTGTCAGGTACTTCAATATTACCTGATACCACTATTATGCGTGGTGTATAAGTTAGCCTGTGAGGTATAACATATCCTCCCCTGTCTATATAGTAATTATTCCCGTAAACAGTTATTACGCGCATTACAGGATCACGCTGATCAGCATCGATATTTAAAACTCCGTCAGCGGTAGTATAGACCTCCACACGTTCAAGTTCACGTATACCTGACAGCAAGTTCTCTATTCCTTCAAGGTTAATGGTGTTAAGACTGTGGCCAAGGAGATCATATTTGTTGTCATGTATCATACCGAGTATGCTTGCACTGGTTATAAACCTGTACTCCAGGGAGTCTACTATGGATATTTTAATCTTACCACATATTTCATTATATACCCTGTCGGCCATGAATGATGGCATAATGATCATGTACACCACCAGCGGTATCCACCATATTTTCTTAATCAGTTTCATCCCAGCTTTTTTCTCAGCAAATTTTCTATTGGTTCAACCAAACTGTCAATATCTCCTGCACCCATGGTAAGCAGTATGTCATTTTTCTCAGATTCGATTAGTCCTGCTATTTCGTTTTTTTCTGCAAGTGTTTTATTCATCAGCTTCATCCTCTTATATATAATTCCTGAATCAACTCCTTCTATAGGATCCTCACGTGCAGGATAAACAGGTAGTAATATTACCCTGTCCAGCCTGTCCAGTGCAGAAGCAAAGCCATTTGCATGATCTCTCGTCCTGCTGAACAGGTGAGGTTGAAATATTCCTGTTATCATCCTGTCTCCATAAAACTCTTTTACTGATTCAATGCAATAATTTATCTCCTGAGGGTGGTGAGCATAGTCATCTATAAATGTTAATTTTTCACTATTTATCCTTACATCAAATCGTCGCACCACACCCCTGTAGTAGAGAAGTGCTTTCCTGATATCTTCATCTTTTACTCCAGCCAGTTTTACCAGTGCTATAGCACCAAGTGAGTTTTCAATATTCATCTTTCCGGGAATAAGCAAGCTTAGTTCGTCTATTCTGCCCCACGGGGTATGAACATTAAAATGATAGGCCTGCCCTTTGATGGATATATCCGAGGCATAAAAATCAGCTGAAGGCTCAAGCCCATATGTATATACCTGTATTCCTGACGGTTTGACAAGGTTTTGGGCAATATTCATATTGAGAACCAGCTTACCACCTTCTCTTATTTTCTCAATAAACTCCCCGTAAGCCTGTACCATATTCTCATAATTGCCATAAATATCGAGATGATCTGCATCCATTGATGTAATGAGTGCCATTTCAGGGTTTAGATGGTGAAAAGACCTGTCATATTCATCTGCTTCCATCACCATAATATTACTTTCACCTGTAAGCAGGTTGGTCCGGTAATTCTTTGAGATACCTCCCAGGAAAGCAGAACAATCGATATCAGATTGTTTAAGCAGGTGTGCTGTGATAGTTGAAACCGATGTTTTACCATGTGTCCCGGCTATTGCTACAGCATCGCTCCGTTGTGATATAAGCCCGAGGATTTCAGCCCGTTTATGTACTTCAAAACCTTCATTCCTGTAATAAGATAAACACTTATTTACGTGAGGTATGGCAGGTGTATATATTACCAGTGTACTCTTCCTGTTAAGAAATATATCGGGAACTTCTTCCACATCATCCCTGTAAATAACCACCATCCCTTCGGCAACCAGTTCCCGAGTCAGTAATGATTCCGTTCTGTCATAACCACCAATACTGAATCCTCCCTCATTAAAATATCTGGCGAGGGCACTCATACCTATACCTCCTATGCCAATAAACCACACATTCGATATTTTTCCAAATTCAATCATTCAGCCAGTTTCAGTATTTCTTTTGCGATTAATATATCCGAATTCTTAAAGGCCATCGACGAGATATTCTCCGACAGGCTTTTAATTTTCTTAGCATCACCAATAAGTTTAATAACTGTATCTGTAAGTTTATTCATTGATTCACCATCTGCCAGCATAAGAGCTGCATTCTTCATCACCAATGCCCTTGCGTTTTTGGTCTGGTGATCACCGGCAACATTAGATGAAGGTACCAGTATTGCTGCCCGGCCCACTATGCTCAGTTCCGAAATCGTACCCGCACCGGCCCTTGAAACAACAAGGTCGGCAGCAGCATAGGCAAGATCCATTCTGTTAATAAAATCATGTAAATGGATTAGTGTGCCTGCTGATTTTTCATACTTTTCCTTCATACTTTCATAATAGTACTTGCCTGTTTGCCAGATAATCTGTATCCCATTTTTCTGAAATCTTTCAATACCGGAAGCAATACTTTCATTAATTGTCCTGCTGCCCCCTGAACCTCCAAGTACCAGTACAACAGGCAGGGTTTTATCAAGATTAAAATACTCTTGTGCTTCCTTTCTTTTAACATCCAGGTTAGTAAGATCTTTCCTTACCGGGTTACCCGTTAAGATAATTTTTTCTCCGGGGAAGAATTTTTCCATTCCTTCATAAGCCACACATATTACTTTAGCTTTTTTTGCAAGGAGTTTATTTGTAACCCCGGCATAACTGTTTTGTTCCTGCAGCACTGTAGGTATTCCTTTATTCTGTGCTATTCTAAGAACAGGCCCGCTGGCATAGCCGCCCACGCCAACCACTACATGAGGTTTAAAGTCTGAAATAATCTTTCGTGCCAGGTGCAGGCTTTTCAATAGTTTAATAATTACTGAGATACTCTTAGGGCTGAGCTTACGCTCAAACCCGGTCACCGGTAAACCACTTATTTCATAACCGGCTTCGGGTACTTTTATCATCTCAAGCCGGCCAGTAGCACCCACAAAATGAATAATCACATCCCTTTCAATACTCTTGAGTGCATTGGCAATAGAAATTGCCGGGAAAACGTGTCCTCCCGTACCTCCTCCACTTATGATTATTCTCTTATCCATTTACTGTTTCGTATATTAAACCATCTTCGGGGTTCTCTTCTTCCACATCGACCTGCTCATTAGCGCTGGCTTTGGCCCTCACCACACGGCTGACACCCAATATAGCCCCCAGCGAGAAACTGGATACTACCATAGATGTTCTTCCCCAGCTTATCATTGGTAATGTTTGTCCGGTAACCGGCAGCAGTCCAACCGCTACCGACATATTGATTACAGCCTGTGTAACCAGCATAATGGTGAGCCCCATCACAAGAAAGGCAGGGAAAGCTGTTTCACATTTCCGGGCAATCGAGATCCCCCTGAAAAGGAGTATGAGGTAACCAAAAAGTACTGGCAGCGCACCAAAGAGCAAGCCATATTCTTCTATTATTATAGCAAAAATGAAATCTGAGTTTGATTGTGGCAACATATTTCTCTGTACACTATTGCCGGGAGCTTTGCCTATAAGACCACCCGTTGCAATAGCTATCTTGGCCTGGTTTGACTGGTAGTCTTCATCACCGGTCTCTGTATCGCTCTTAATATAATTCTCTATCCTGCTCTTCCATACCGATACCCTGTTTGTTTCGCTTACCAGGTCAAGAAGCAAAGCAAAAATTATTACGGCTGCCAGTGCAATCCCCATCCAGGCAAAAAGATATTTTATAGGCATTCGCCCGATAAACATAATAACTAGTGCCATTGCGAAAATCATAAGGGCGGTTGACAGGTTCTCGGGAAGAATTAGTGCACATACAATAGCTACAGGCACGATCATAATCCGTGTCATAAGCTTGAAATCTTTCAGGTTCTGCTGGTTTTGTGAGAGCATCCGTGCCAGGTATATTACCAGTGCTACTTTAGCCAGGTCTGATGTCTGGATCATGAACCCAGTGCCAGGTATCATTATCCAGCGGGAAGCTTCATTTATGCGAACAGGGAATAACAAGGTAATAATAAGCAGAACGATTGCAGCAAATAAAATGAAACCTGCAAGTGACGAATATATCCTGTACGGCAAGTGGTGAGTAACAGTAATAATAAAGATGCAGAAGACTAACATCATGGCCTGTGATTTGAGGAAGAATGTTGTATCCCCTCCATGCCTGGCAAATGCCACGCTGACTGATGAGCTGTAGACGGCAAGAAGGGAATAGATCATAAAGAGAACTATCAGTCCCCATACCACCCTGTCGCCTCTGAATAATCCACCGAACATTCTTTTCATTTCAAATCATTTTAAAGATTTCTAACCGCTTCTTTAAACTGTCTTCCGCGATCTTCATAATTATCGAAAAGATCAAAGCTTGCACAGGCCGGAGACAATAGTACAGTATCGCCTGTTGAGGCAAGGTAGTAAGCAGATTTTACCGCTTCCGGCATTGATTTTGTTTCGACAATAGTAGGTATCAGTTCTTTAAAACTATCTATTATCTTACTGTTATCATTTCCAAGACATACTATGGCCTTTACCTTTTCTCCTGCCAGTTTATGCAGTTCAGAATAATCGTTTCCCTTATCAATCCCACCTGCTATCCAGACCACCCGGTTAGTCATACACTCAAGAGCATACCATGTAGAGTTTACATTGGTGGCTTTGGAGTCATTAATAAAATTGATACCGTGGACAGTTATTACTGTTTCGAGCCGGTGCTCCACCCCCTGGAAATCAGTCAGGCTTTCCCTGATAATTTCCTTTCTTATATTCAGTATTTTAGCTGTTATTGCTGCTGCCATTGAGTTATAGATATTATGGCGGCCTTTTAATGCCAGGTCATGAATAGTCATAATCTTTTCAGTTTTATTGTGAATGGAAAGGGTTAGATCGCTATTTTCAATATAAGCTGCCATACCTTCAGATCTTTCGTCGGAAAATGGCAACAACTGTGAATCAGGTGAATGCAGAGACAGTTCTTTCGATACTACTGGATCATCAGCCCAGAAGATAAAATAATCATCTGCTGACTGGTTGTTTAATATTCTGAATTTGGAGTTGATATATTCCTGAAAGGTATTGCCGTACCGGTCCAGGTGGTCAGGGGTAATATTCATCAGGACAGCTATATCTGCCTTAAAATCAAACATGCCGTCAAGCTGGAAGCTGCTGAGTTCAATAACAAAATAATCATAATTGCCCTCAGCTACCTGCCGGGCAAATGAGTGTCCAACATTCCCGGAGAGAGCAACATTGAAGCCTGCCTTTTTTAATACCTCGTAAATAAGGTTTGTTGTGGTAGTCTTACCATTACTACCGGTAATACATATCTTTCTGGCATCAGTGAACCTGCCTGCAAATTCTATTTCTGATATTACCGGTATTCCGGCTTTTGAAAGTTCACTTACAGGTGTTTTATCATCAGGTATTCCAGGGCTTTTAACAACCGTATCAGCTTCAAGGAGCAGGTCGAGGCTGTGTCTTTCCTCCTCAAAATCAATGCTGTATGCAACGAGGTCGCTCCTGTATTTATCCTTTATTTTTCCTGAATCAGATACAAATACATCATACCCTTTCTGTGTGGCCAGGATAGCTGATCCTGTTCCACTTTCACCCGCTCCCAGTATGACAATTTTCTTTTTCATTATCTTACTTTAAGGGTTACCACACTTAGTACTGCCAGCATTATGGCCACTATCCAGAACCTTGTAACAATTTTTGGTTCGGGATATCCTTTCATCTGGTAATGATGATGAAGTGGTGCCATCAGGAATACACGTTTACCTGTTCCACTTCTTTTCCTGGTTCTTTTAAACCAGCTTACCTGTATCATTACAGAAAGACTCTCCGCCAGGAATATCCCGCATAATATTGGAATAAGCAGTTCTTTCCTTATCACTATTGCAAAGACTGCTATGATTCCCCCCAGGGCCAGACTGCCGGTATCGCCCATAAAAACCTGGGCAGGATAGGAATTATACCACAGGAATCCTATCGTGGCACCGATAAATGCACTGGCAAATATTACCAGCTCCCCTGTATAAGGTATGTACATAATATTCAGGTAGTCAGCATATATTATGTTACCCGAGACGTAGGCGAGCACTCCAAGGGTAACTCCTATTATGGATGAAGTGCCGGTTGCCAGCCCATCGAGGCCATCGGTCAGGTTGGCACCGTTAGATACTCCGATAACAATAAATATTGTTACAATAACAAAAACCACCCATCCGGCATTCTGCCTGTTTTCCTTATTCACGAAAGGAACCAGCCATGTATAATCGAATTCATTATTCTTTACAAACGGGATGGTCGTCTTTGTACATTTTATATCATGGGTCACATAATCTGCTGTCTCATCAACATTGGCTGCCTGTAGGTAATCAGAGGTCCGGGTGATGCTCATTTCTTCAACTGCTACTATTTCTCTTATCACAGCCTGGTCACTTAAAAGGAGGGTAACACCAACTATCAGGCCCAGTACTAACTGGCCCATTATCTTAAATTTCCCTGCCAGTCCCCTCTTATTCTTTCTGAAGATTTTTATATAGTCATCAACAAACCCTATAATCCCCAGCCAGAAAGTTGTAACAAGCATTAAAATGACATAAATATTATCCAGCCTGGCGAACAGGAGAGTGGGAATGATAATGGAGGCAAGTATTATCAATCCTCCCATTGAAGGAGTTCCTTCTTTCCTGTATTGACCTTCCAGCCCGAGGTTTCGTACAACCTCACTAACCTGTGCTCTTTGCAGGCGACGAATTATTCTTTTACCCACCAGGAGAGAGATCAGCAGTGAAGTAATAACTGCTGCCGCTGAGCGGAAAGAGATATATTCAAATACCCCCGCACCGGGAATGTCAAATGTCTCGAGATATTTAAACAGATAATATAACATCCTCTTTATTTTAGTTTGCTGACATAAATACTTTCATTAACTCCTCCTTATCATTAAAATGCTGACGCTTACCCATAATTTCCTGGTATGATTCATGGCCCTTTCCTGCAACTAGTATGATATCACCCGAGCCAGCTATCATCGATGCGGTCCTTATTGCCTCCCTTCTGTCTGTAATTCTCAGCACTCTGGCGACCATTTCTTGTGGAATACCCCTTATCATATCATCTATGATCTTATCAGGATCTTCAGTCCTGGGATTATCCGATGTCAGTATTACCCTGTCACTGTTTTCAGCACAGATCCTTGCCATCAGGGGTCGTTTACTCGTGTCGCGGTCACCGCCTGCTCCCACTACTGTTATAAGCCTGTTCTCCTGCTGGCGAATATTATTGATTGCCGATAATACGTTTAACAGGGCGTCGGGTGTATGCGCATAGTCTACTATTGCAGTTATACCCATACCGGATCTTATTACTTCAAACCTGCCGGGTACGGGTTTGAGTCGACTGATATTAGTCAGAACTTCCATGCGATCCTGTCCCAGCAGATCAGCAGCTGAGGTCACTGCCAGCAGGTTATAAGCATTAAATTCTCCAATGAAACAGGTCCATACGTCATGATTTCCAAAACGTATGTTCATACCGTCAAACCTGTGCTCTATTATCCTGCAGTTATAATCAGCCACTGTCTTAAGGGAATATTCATAAATGCTGGCACTGCAATTCTGCACCATCACCCTGCCATTACGGTCATCTGCATTTACCAGTGCCGCCGAACCGGGAGGTAACTGATCAAAGAATCCTTTTTTTGCTTCAAGGTAGTTGTCGAAAGTACCATGATAGTCCAGATGGTCGTGAGTAATATTCGTAAATATGCCCATAGTAAATTCGAGTCCTGCTATCCTTTTCTGAACAATTGCATGGGAGCTTACTTCCATAAAAACATATTCACAGCCCACATCAGTCATTTCCCTTAACAGCATATTAATCTTCACTGGGTCAGGCGTGGTAAGGTCAGCCTCATATTCCTTTCCGCCGATATAGTTCTTTACAGTTGACAATAACCCTGATTTATAGCCCATTGAAGTGAAGAGATTATACAAAAGGGTGGCTGTTGTTGTCTTGCCGTTTGTACCCGTTACTCCAACCAGCTTTATCTCACCTGAAGGATTATCATAATAATTTGAAGCACAGATAGCCAGCGCATGGGCAGAATCGTTAACCCTTATCCAGAATATTCCGGGGTCAGCATCACCTGGTATTGCTTCGCAAACAACAGCTAATGCTCCATGGCTTATTGCATCGTTAATATAGCTGTGCCCGTCCGTTATGTTACCTTTCACAGCAACAAACAGGTCATTATTCCCGACTGCTCTCGAATCAAAGCAAACACTTGCCACAGAAATATCATCCAGGACCATGGAGCACCTGTATTCTATATTCTCTAATATTTCAGCAAGCTTCTTCATCTGTTTCTTAATTCAATATTTATAGTTGATCCCGGCATTATCCTTACACCCGGGCGCAGGGACTGACTGACCACTTCACCCCTTCCTGTTACAGTTACTTTAAGACCTGAATTCTCAAGCAGGAACAAAGCATCCCTGAGACCCATTCCTATCACATTTGGAACAAGGTTTTCAATCAGTTCAAGTTCCCTGAGCTTTACTGTATCCTGTACTTTATATGAATCGACCCATTTCCCTTTACCCCGGTAATTGTACTTTATTCCGAGTTCTGCCAGTAGATATTCTGAATCATCGATATATCCTTTTTTCACGTCAGGCGGTCTGTAGACAGGATCCTCCGGATCACTGAAGAAGCGGGTTGCATAAACTTTATCTGCAATCTCCTTAAATACCGGACCTGCAACCAGGTTGCCATAATAAACTGAATTGGAAGGAGCATTAACCGCCACAATACAGGAATAAACAGGGTCCTCAGCCGGAAAAAATCCTACAAATGAAGCCTGGTAAGACACCCTGCCCCCATGCTTATAGCCATATTTCTCATTGGCTATCTGTGCTGTTCCGGTCTTGCCGGCAATGCTATAATTATCATTATCCAGGTTTTTTGCTGTCCCATTCTTTACAACTCCTTCAAGCAACAGCCTGGCTTTCTCAATGGTTGAATGTGAACATATTGACGGGTTAAGCACTTCAGGATTGATTTTTCTTACCGGCTCGCCATGATATTGAATTTCTTTTACGATCCTTGGTTTCATCATTCGTCCCCCGTTAGCCACGGCATTGTAAAATGTAAGAATCTGGAGTGGAGTCATCTGCACTTCATAGCCGTGCGACATCATAGGCAGTGAAATACCCGACCAGTACCTGTCGCCCGGATACCTTATAAGAGGGGTGCCCTCGCCTTTAATGTCAATACCAAGCTTTTCATTCAAACCCATGCGGTAGAGCCTGTCAACGTAATCCCCCGGCCGGTTCTTGTAGTTCTCATAAATTATTATGGCAGTCCCCACATTAGAGGACTTTTCGAACACTTCTTTTACACTTAGCCTGCCATAACCTTCCTGCCTTGTATCCCTTATTACCTTGTCATAATACCTGACGCTACCGTTACCTGTGTCTATTGTATCATTCAGATCAATAACACCATCTTCCAGTGCTGCCATGAATGAAGCCAGCTTGAATGTTGATCCCGGTTCAGTACTGGCACCAACCGCATAATTGTATATTTCATGATAATTGCCATCCTCCCCTATCTCGAGGTTGGCCATAGCCTTGATGTCACCCGTTCTTACTTCCATCAAGACTGCTACACCATGATGTGCATTGTGCTTGACGAGTTGTTTCTCAAGAGCAGTTTCTGCCACATCCTGTAAATCGATGTTTATTGTTGTCAGGATATCGTTTCCATCCCTTGGGTCAACTGAATTTTCGTCGTTCACCGGCATCCACGCTCCCCCGGTAAGGCGCTGTTTCAAGACTGTACCACTTACCCCTGTGAGATCAGCATCATATGCACCCTCGAGGCCTACCACATTCCCTGCAGATCCTTTTGTAAGATACCCGATAGTCCGACTGGCAAGCCTCACATGCGGAAGAACGCGTTCATTTTCTGCTTCTGCAATAAACCCGCCTTTGTATCTTCCCTCCCTGAATATGGGTAATTGCTTAAGTTCTTTCAGAGTACTATGGCTAACACTTCTTTTTATGAGGTAGTACCTTTCTCCATTCCTTCTGGCTTTTTCCAGGTCCCGTTTCCAGGCTTCAGCCGATTTCATCCCGATTATCCTGGATAAACCATCGCACAGACCATCCAGTCCATTGTCCCACGTCCGCCGATCCATACCTGTACTCCGTGTATCAATATAGATTGAATAATCAGGAACCGAGCTGGCCAGCAATCTTCCGTCGTCAGATAAGATATCACCCCTGTTTGCAGGAACATTGTCAGTCCTGTAAACAAATTCTTCACCCAATTCAGCCCACTGCTCACCCTGTATAAACTGGATAATGAAAATGCGTGAAAGGATTGCTATAGCAATAATTGTAATTGCTATATATACAACCCCACTACGCCATATTATTTCATCTCTCAGTGCCATATTTATTTCTTTATCACAACTTTATAAGGAGGTTCCTTTAGCTCTTTCAACTCCAGTCCACGCTGGTTAACCAGTTTTGTCACCTGAGACTGTTTGCTTATATACATAAGTTCGGAAGTTGTAGCCATGGCTTCCGCCCTCAGCTCTTTCACTTCTTCCTGCAATAAATCAGTTCTTCTTATTATCTTCTCCGCATGAAACCTGTTGGCTATGTAAAATGCCCCCATGACAGTGAGCATCAGAAGGAATGGGAGATTTCCCAGTATTATTCGCTCACTGAAAAGAGACCCGCTGATAAGGCTCTTTATGAAGCCTTCGGCCCTGCGATTCTCTTCTTTATCCGCTGTTTTCTTATTTTTCGCCATCTCTAGTTCTTTTCTGCTATTCGTAGCCTGGCACTCCTTGCCCTCCTGTTTCTACTCACTTCCTCTTCGGAAGGGCTTATTACCTTCCTGTTAACCAGTACATAAGGGCTTTCGGGGTTGCCATAAAAATCCTTCTTCTCATTGCCTTCAAAATTTCCGGTCCTGAAAAAATTCTTTACCACCCTGTCCTCAATAGAATGGTACGATATAACTGCTATCCTTCCTCCTTTTACAAGCATCTCAGTAGCCTGCAATAGCATTTCCTTGAGAAATTCAATTTCCCTGTTAACCTCAATCCGTAAAGCCTGGAACAATCTTGACAGGTATTTATTTTCAGCTCGTTCCGGTATAAACTTCCTCACCGATTCTACCAGTTCACCTGTTGTTTTAATAGGAGATGCTGACCTGTATTCAATAATAGCAGAAGCCATGGCACCCACATTCCTGAATTCCCCGTACTCACCAAGCACCTTTTTCAGCCTTTCATGCGGGTAGTTATTTACAATATCTGCAGCTGTTTTACCGGCACCCTGGTTCATTCTCATATCAAGAGTTGATTCGAACCTGTATGAGAAACCCCTGACCGGATCGTCAAACTGTCTGAAAGAGACACCCAGGTCAGCGACCAGGCCATTTATTGATTCCACTCCATAATAGCGAAGGTTGTTTCTCAGAAAACGAAAATTCTGATTTATAAACAGAAACCGGTCATCAACCGGTTTGTTTTTCTCAGCTTTTGCATCCTGATCGAAAGCAAAGAGCTTTCCTCTGTCAAGTCGTTTTAGTATTTCATATGAATGACCACCACCTCCAAAAGTTACATCGACATAAATCCCATCAGGCTGAATGCCCAGCCCGTCAATACATTCATTCAGCAATGCAGGGACATGGTATAACATCATAATTCTCCTTCAGGTAATTTACCACCCATCAGTTTTTCTGCCAGGTCAGCAAAATCATCCACCGGCATGTCAATCTTATCATATCTCTCACTGGCCCAAATCTCAATCCTGCCATCCTGGCCTGCAAGCACAACCTCCTTCTTTATACCCGCTACATCTATCAGCCTTCGGGGAATCAGTAAGCGGTTACTGCTGTCGAGAGCCAGCTCTGCCGTTCCCTTGAAGAAATTGCGCAGGAACATATTGTGCTCCCTGTTATAAGGATTAATCCTGCTGCGTATCTTGTTCATCTGCTCCTCCCAGTCACCCGAGGTATATAGTACCAGACACTGTTCGAAAATATCTCTCCTCACGACAAAGTGGTCATCATCAGTAGATTGCATCTGCTTTTTAAAGGCAGACGGAAAAATCAGCCGGCCTTTTGCATCAATCTTGCAACTGTAATCTCCTATGAATGTGGCCATATCTAAAAACAAGTTTGATGGTAAAATTAAAAAAAAATCCCCACTTTACTCCACTTTGCCCCATTTTTTTACACTTTGTTAATAACTTTTAATAATATCCCCCTTGCTGTTGCCTGCCCGGGTATGGGTTCCTGTATTTCAATCTATGGCATACATTGTATGGTTTTGTCGTTTTTTCCTAAATTTGCAATAGCTAAAATATATACCAGCAGAAGGGTTAATCAGATGAATGAAAATACTGTTTCGGTCGAGACCAGGATAGATGTAAAAGCAATATTCCGGGACAAGAATCCGGCTCTTGCCAGGTTAATACCGAATTTTATTATCAACTACCTGAGAAGGGTTATCCATGAAGATGAGCTCAATGATTTTATGTCGAAATACGGAGACCTTAAGAATATCGACCTGGTAAAGGCAGGGCTTGAATATCTGGGTATCAGCTACCAGGTACACAACAGTCAGAATATACCAGGTCCTGGACGTTATGTATTTATCTCAAACCACCCCCTGGGGGGGCTTGACGGTCTTGTTTTCATGACAGAGGTATCAAAACATTTTAATGATATTAAATTCCCTGTAAATGATATACTGCTCAATATCAGCAATATGTCAGGGGTATTCTTACCGATAAACAAGCATGGAAGCCAGGCACGGGAAGCTGCAATAAAAATTGAAGAGGCATATGCTTCAGATGAACAGATTCTATATTTCCCTGCCGGCTTATGTTCGAGAAAGAAACATGGTCAGATCAGTGATCTGGAATGGCAGAAGAATTTCCTTGTGAAAGCTATTAAGCATAAAAGGGATATCGTTCCCGTTTATTTTTCAGGTAAAAACTCAAACTGGTTTTATAACCTGTCGAATTTCAGAAAATCACTGGGTATTAAGGCAAATATTGAAATGCTCTACTTACCTGATGAAATGTTTAAACAGAAGGACAAAGATCTTCACATCGTATTTGGAGAAATTATACCCTGGGAAACATTTGACAGGTCAAGGACAATTATTGAATGGACTGGCTGGCTTAAAGGCAAATCCTATGAACTGGCTGAAGGAATCCAATAATTTTATTACTTTTGAGATAAAATTTTCGTCCGTTTTATTTAAATGGTCCAAAATATAACAGGTCAAACAATAAGTTATGAAGAAAATTGTAGATCCATTACAGCTACATGAGATTGAGAAGGAGCTGACCGAGGATAAACTGTTACGCAAGACAAATAATGCCAATAATGAGGTATATGTTTTTACCAGCCACGATTCACCGAAGCTTATGCACGAAGTGGGCAGGCTGAGGGAGATTACGTTCAGGAAAGCCGGAGGGGGAACAGGAAAAGCTATTGACCTTGACGAATATGATTTCTCAGAATCATCACCACATCAGCAACTGATTGTCTGGGACCCTGAAAACAGGGATATAATAGGTGGTTACAGGTTTTTTATTCATGATGACAGTATTAAGAAAGTTGACCCTTCTGACATGGCCTCTTATGATTACTTTAATTTTTCGGATACTTTCAGCAAAAAATATCTGCCACACCTCATGGAACTCGGAAGATCATTCGTTCAGCCTGATTACCAGTCAAGGGCAAAAGGCAGGAAAAGCCTTTTTGCGCTGGACAATCTGTGGGATGGACTCGGTGCAATTGTAATTGAGAATCCATCAGTGAAGTATTTATTTGGAAAAGTTACCATGTACCCTCATTTTCATATACATGCACGAAGTCTCATAATATATTTCATGAAGAAGCATTTCAGTGATCCGGATAAACTGGTAGTACCCAAGAAGGATATTTCCCTGGACATTGATGAAGACCTTATGCAAAGTATCCTTACGGCCGAAAATTATAAGGATGACTACAAGCTATTGTCACAAGAAGTAAGAAAAGTGGGAGAAACCATCCCTCCACTCATTAATGCCTATATGAACCTGTCGCCAACCATGCGTACCTTCGGTACTATTCATAATGACAGTTTCGGGAATGTTAATGAAACGGGAATCATGATCACAATAAAAGACATGTACGTTGAGAAGATAAACAGGCATCTTGCCTCATACAGGGAAGATTATGATCTGGGCATTTAATAAGCCCTGGTATCTCTGTTCTCGATATAATTTATATAGGACCGGTTAACCACTTTATTGCCTCCGGGTGTGGGATAGTTACCCGTAAAGTACCAGTCGCCCATGTGTCCGGGACAGGCTTCATGTAGTCCTTCGATAGATTGGTATATTATTACAAGTTCAGCCTTAATTACAGGTAGTTTAAGCATCCCGGCAATCTTTAAGGAGATCTCTTCAGCAGAAAATGGATCATATATCTCTTGTACAACATTCCTTATTTCTTCAAGGGGTTTTTGATTTTCCTTCAATGCCGCTTCATACGTCTCTCCTATTATCCCTTCCATACCTCTTTCCTTCAATAATTCAATAGCCGCCCTGAAAGCAATAAAATCCCCCAGCTTTGCCATATCAATACCGTAACAGTCCGGATATCTGATCTGGGGTGATGAAGAGACAACAACAATTTTCTTAGGGTCCAGCCTGTCAAGGATCTGGACAATGCTTCTTTTAAGTGTTGTACCTCTTACTATTGAGTCATCGAGTATCACCATACTGTCAATCCCCCTTCTTATCACACCGTAGGTGACGTCATATACATGTCCTACCAGGTCATCTCTTGATTTGTCCTCAGTGATAAATGTTCTCAGTTTTGCATCCTTCACTGCGAGTTTCTCTATACGGGGTCTTATTGATAGAAGCACATCAAGTTCTTCATCAGACATCTCATTTCCCCTTTCCCTGATAAGCTTGATTTTATGATCTCTCAGGTAATCTTCCAATCCTTTAATCATCCCGTAGAAAGCGCTCTCCGCTGTATTTGGTATATAGGAAAATACCGTATTCCCCAGGTCGTGATCAATCACATCCAGGATCCTCCCTGTAAGCTGCTCTCCCAGCCTTTTCCTTTCCCTGTAGATTGATTTATCTGTTCCTCTGGAAAAATAGATCCGCTCGAAGGAGCACTTTTTCTCTACCCCCGGTTCACGTATCTTTTCAATTGAAGTAACTCCTTCAGATTTTGAAATAATGCCATATCCCGGTTGTAATTCCTGCACCTGGTCTGTTCTGAGGTTAAAGACTGTTTGTATAACCGGCCGTTCTGATGCCACTACAAGTACTTCATCATCAATACTGTAAAACACCGGCCGTATCCCCCAGGGATCTCTTATCACAAAAGCATCCCCATGTCCAAGCATCCCTGCCATTGCATAACCTCCATCCCATTTCTTGCTTGCATTACGCAGGACGTTAGATACAAGGATATTTCTTTCTATCAAAGGTGATATTTCCTTTTTAGCCAGGCCTTTCTCCCTGAATTGCCTGAAAAGATTTTCCACTTCCTCATCAAGGAAATGGCCTAAATTTTCGAGAATGGTTACCGTATCTGAAAAATCTGTCGGGTGTTGTCCGATATCAACGAGTGATCCGAATATTTCATTAACATTTGTAAGATTAAAATTACCTGCCAGCACCAGGTTTCTTGAGCGCCAGTTATTTGATCTTATTACCGGATGTACATTCTCAATATTATTGAGCCCGTATGTTCCATAGCGTACATGTCCTATATAGATATCCGATGCATAAGGTAGTTTTTTTCTCAGAAAATCATAATCACAGGTATCTGCCTGCTCGAATCCAAGCTTTCTGACATCATCATAGATACCTTCAAATATTTCTCTGATGGAATTTACACCGTTAGACCTGTTTCTGAAAAAATATTTTTCACCCGGTTTCACTCCCTTTTTCAAGCCTGCAATCCCTGCACCGTCCTGTCCCCTGTTATGCTGCTTCTCCATCAGCAGATACATCTTTTGTATTCCGTAATCCCATCTGCCGTATTTCTTAATATAATATTCAAGCGGCTTAAGCAGTTTTACCACTGCTATGCCACATTCATGTTTAATTTCGTCACTCATATTCTACTTATCAGGGTCGGGATAAGATATTATATCATTCACAATGTAAGCGTTTGGAAACTTTGCCTTCACCCTTTTGAAATCGGGATAAGCATCATGTCGTGTGCGGTAATCACCTATCCTCACTTTGAAATAATTGGGTGGATCGAACTTCAGGTATGAATCCATACCCGGAAATTCTGAAATAAATTCAGCTTTTGTTTTATTTGCATCCTCCCTTGCATTACGGCCTGAGCCCCTGTAAATTTGTATTCTATACCCATTTATGCCGTCAACCTTTTCATTTGCCATTATATGCCTGCTGAGCAATGAATCAACACGTACATCCTGCTGTATTTCCACCAGTCCGGCATCGTAAGTACTGTTACCATTAATAAGTTCTTCTGCTTTCACAAGCTTCTGTGCCTGTAAGCCGCTAAAATATGCAATGAGTGTTAATAGCAGGATATATCTTTTCATGGCATAAAAATAGTAAATTATCTTCTTTTATTGTTTCTCAAGTTCAGCCTCCAGTTCCTCAGTCATCTCGAGGTTATGAAACACATTCTGGACATCATCATTCTCTTCAAGTGCATCCACAAGTCTTAGTACTGTCACTGCACTATTGATATCAAGCACTTTTGTATCGTTAGGTATTCGTTGAAGGTCAGCACTTACCGGTTCCACTCCCATTTCTTCCAACTTTTTATTAAGGTTACCAAAATCCTCCATAGCGCAGGTAACAGTAACCATGTCATCATCTGTTTCAATTTCTTCCGCTCCGCCGTCAATCAATTCAAGTTCAAAATCATCCATGTCAAGATCATCATTCTTACTTATCGTAAAAATCCCTTTCCTGTCAAAAAGGAAACCCAGAGATCCATTTGTTCCAAGGTTACCCCCATATTTATTAAATAATGACCTTACGCTGGCAACTGTGCGATTATTGTTATCTGTAAGGCATTCAACAAAAACAGCAATACCGTTGGGAGCATATCCTTCAAAGGTTGTTTCCTCATACTTTGCAGCATCATCACCAGTTGCTTTCTTTATCGCCCTTTCAATATTATCCTTTGGCATATTAGCCCCTTTTGCGTTCTGGACAGCAAGTCGCAGTCCGGGGTTGGTCTCAGGATCACCTCCTCCTTCCCTGGCAGCTATTGTTATTTCTTTGATTAATCGGGTAAACATTCTGCCTCTCTTAGCATCATTGGCACCCTTCTTCCTCTTAATGGTTGACCATTTGCTGTGTCCTGACATAATAATTTATTTTTATTTCATGTGTAAAAATACGAAAAACACCGGTTTCTCAACCGGTGTAATGAAAACAAATCAGTGGGTTGTTATATTAGCTGTAAAGATGTTGTTAGTAAACGTCTTTTATTAAAATACTACTGATCCCCGTTGGGCACGACAAATTCACCTTTTTCGACGAGCACTGCATGGTAAAGCGAAGCAAAGGAAGCCCTGATCCACATTCCGGCAACGAATGCTCCGAAAATAAGTACTATTAATCCTCCTATAAATATAAAGAAGGCCATTATACCCATCCATAAAATTCTCCATCCGTGACCTTTAGTTAATCTCCAGCTTTCTTCAACGGCTTTTACCGGGTCAAGTTTTTTATCCATTACAAGAAAAGGCACAAAGGCCAGACGGCATGCAAAAAGAATACCCGGAATGATAAGAAAGAAAAAACCAAAAGTAATAATAGCACCGCTCAGAAGGGCGGCTAGAATTACATTAAGGTAGTTTTTAAACGAGTCAAACATGTCAGGTACTTCATACTTATCTTTCCGGGCAGCTTTCAGGTAAACAAATTTTGCACCGTATTCCAGAGGTGACAATAAGAATATTGAATAAGCCAGTCCGAAAATCTGGGCGAAGATGACTGCCATTGCTACTATTCCATAGTTATCGGGTCTTATATCAGATATATTAAAGAAGACACCAATAGGTATACTTGCAACAAATATTATCAATGATACCAGGAATAGTGAAATAAAATTCTTCGACATAACTCTCCATCCATAACTGTAGGCCGAACCGGCCCTCGGTAATAATTCTGTTATTTTTTCCATGATATTTATTTTTATTTACTGATTCAAATATATATATGTTAGACCGGCAAAGTCAATCCGCCGAAAGTAGGATTTATCGTTTTTCCAACTTTGGTATGTAAAGGTTTTGATGAATTAACTTGCCTTGAAGGAAGTAATTTGTTTCATTTGTATTAAATATTTTCCAATGATCAGGCTGGCTGTTATTATTACTATTATAGTCTCAGTCTCAGGTGGGACGTTAAGCCTGGCACTTTTACTCCGGCTCAGGAAGATATACAATATTGATTACCTTAACAGTTTTCTTTATTATAAAATACTCCATTTCGTTTTTGGTATTTACGGTATACTTGGAAGTATGGCAATAAGGGAAATCCTACTTAAGTATGAATTCCGAATCGCCCAGATTGAATCAATTGCAATTGTGATACCATTTTTTGGCGTGCCTTTTATTATAGCAGCATGGTATCTTCTTTTAAAAACATCTTATGAGTTAATATCCCGTAAAGTATTCCAGCCGGTTTCAATAATTTTCTTTACCCTTACAACTGTCTCTTTTCTTGTTTATGGGCTCATCATCAGAAAATTACCTGATAACACAGATTTATTGAGTGCTGATATCCGTCAGCTTATAAGGATAGCATTTTATGCTATCGATATAATTGTCAGAATATATATCCTGGTATTACTGTTATCGGCAGCTATGCGAATAAGTAATAATGAGAAGAGGATTTTGCTGGTAAGGTTCGGTTTCATTGCCCTTGGACTGGCACTGATTAATGCTCTGGCTCTTAATTTCGCGTATCTCACTATATATGTGGGCCTATATTTCCTGCTGGTTTATTTCTGTTCTGATCTGATACTTATCTTTTTGTTCAAATCATACCTTAAGAGGAACGAAAGCCAGTTTGTTGAGATTACTGACACACTTGAGAATCTTTACCAGAAGTACGGTATCTCAAAAAGGGAGAAACAGATAATTGCCGAAATATGTAAGGGTAAACCTAACCAGCAGATAGCTGAAGAACTGTTCATTTCACTTCAAACCGTAAAAGACCACACCTATAATATTTTCAAAAAGGTTAATGTGCGTAACAGGGTACAATTGACACAGGTGTTTTCTAAGCTGACATGATTATTAACAGGAATTTTACCCGACCTTTCTACCGGAATAATATGCATACCGGTGATGGAGCTTTAATTGTATCTACCGGTTCAATATAACCCGTCGTAATGTCCCTCTTAAAAGACACAATATTATTTGAGTTCTGGTTTGCCACGAGAAGATAATTCTCATCCGGTGACAGTTTGAAATTCCGTGGCCAATCTCCGCAAGTTATCTGGTGGCCAACTGATTCTAATATGCCATTATCCTCATCCGTTTTGAATATTGCTATACTGTTATGTCCCCTGTTTGAGGCATAAACAAATCTTCCATCTGAAGTAATCCCAATATCAGCACAGTAATTTGGACTATTATAATCAGCCGGCAGGCATTTAAAAGATGTTCCTTTTTCATATTCCCCATTGGCATTTTCTTTAACAAGGGTCACTGTACTGTTCAGTTCATTTATCACGTATATCCATTTACCATCAGGGTGGAATGCCATATGACGTGGGCCTGCACCGGGATCCATTCTGAGCCTTTGTGGATTTTCGGGACAGAGCTTCTCCTGCACCGTGTCCAGATCTGAAAACCATAGTTCATTTGTCCCCAGGTCAGCTGAGATAACCCTTGATGTGCCTGGTTCAAACCACGCGGAATGGGCATGCGGGCCCTGCTGCCTGTCAGTCGTGCCACTGCCTGTATGCTGCTCAATATCAAGCAATTCACTTAGTTTGCCATTACTGCCCAGTTTTAGTAACCCTATTGTGCCACTTGTATAATTGGCGGTTAAAACATAAGCATGCTCATTAATTGCCACAAAACAAGGGTGTGCTCCACCTGTTTCACTCCGGCTTATCCTTATCAGGCTATCTCCCTCCATGCGATACGATTCGATGGTCCCTTCAGGACTGTTTTCATTCACTGCAAGCAAGAACTTCCTGTTTTCGTTAAAAGCCAGATATGATGGATTCTCGGTTTTTACTGCCAGGCCAACCCGCTCAAGTGTACCATCGTCATACATTAAATATTTATATATACCCTGGCTGCCTGAACCGGTATAGGTGCCTACATAAAATTCAGTCCGGGATTTATTGTCCCCCATTCTGTCCCGGCAACAGCAGAAGCTGATAGATAAAGTTATTATTAGTATCAGGTGTTTCATGAGATTTTAGTGTTAAATTCGTCAAAAATTTCTATAATAAACAAAAATATACCAGAATTAAGTAATATGTCCGAAAATATCTTGGTGAGCCTGGGATTAATTGTGTTACTAGGATTTACAGCACAATGGGTTTCATGGAAAATGAAAATCCCGTCAATATTACTATTACTTATTTTCGGAATAATTGCCGGACCTGTACTTGGCTTCATCAATCCCGATGAAATGTTCGGCGAAATACTTATTCCATTCATTTCCATGTCGGTTGCCATAATCCTGTTTGAAGGTGGCCTTACCCTGAAATTAAGTGAATTTAAAAAAATTGGAAGGGTTGTGACATTATTAATTTCTGTTGGTGCTATTGTCACCTGGTTAACAGTGACCTTTGCAGCCCGCTGGCTATTTGGTATAAACATTGAAATATCAATATTACTGGGTGCGGTTCTTACGGTAACAGGACCAACAGTTATTGGACCATTGCTTCGCAATATAAGACCAAGGCAAAATGTTGGTAATATTCTGAAGTGGGAAGGAATACTTATTGACCCTGTTGGGGCTTTACTGGCAATCCTGGTTTTTGAAGTGATCCTGATAGGTAAAGTTGAAAATGCAGCTCCCGTAATTCTTTTTAACCTGCTCAAGACAATATTTATGAGCACCATCATAGGCGGTGGTTTCGCAATATTGCTTACACTTGTGATAAAAAAGTACTGGATACCCGATTTTCTTCAGGAGGTTGCTGCACTTAGTTTTGTGCTGGGAGCCTTTCTGATCTCAAATCATTTTCAGGAAGAATCAGGCTTGCTTGCTTCAACAATAATGGGAATCGTACTGGCCAATCAAAAGTATGTATCGGTAAAAAACATAAAGGACTTCAAAGAAAACCTAACCATCTTAATGATCCCTGTTTTGTTTATACTACTCTCAGCCAGGCTGTCAAGGAGCGATATTCAACTAGCCGGTTTTATGGGTATAATTTTTTTAATGATCTTAATATTTATAGGCAGGCCTCTGTCAGTATTTATCTCAACCATTAAATCAAACCTGAATCTGAAGGATAAGCTGTTCATTTCCTGGATGGCGCCCAGAGGAATAGTCGCAGCTGCAGTAGCTTCAGTATTTGCGTTAAAACTGACAGAAATTGAAACCCCGCAGATTGAATACCTTGTCCCTCTCACCTTCATAGTAATAATTGGTACGGTTATGATTTATGGCATCACCTCTCCCCTGGCAGCTAAATTACTGAATATCTCACAATCAAATCCCCAGGGGGTTATTATTGTCGGAGCCCAGGAATGGGCATTACAGATAGCATCAGTTCTCAGTGAAAATAAATTCAACGTGGTTGTACTGGACACTAACAGGTATCGGGTAAATAAGGCTAAAATGACAGGCATAACTGCCTATAATGACAGCATTATATCCGAGAGGGTAATTGATAAAATAAATCTTGAAGGAGTTGGAAAGTTGCTGGCATTAACCTCTAATGATGAAGTAAATTCACTGGGCGTTCTGCATTTTTCGGAAATATTTGACAAGGAAAATCTATACCAGCTTTACCCCAGTACAAAACAAGATGAACGAGAATTCTCACCTCAGTATTTAAGGGGCAGGTTTCTTTTCGGGAAAGATATAACTTTCAGTTACATAACAAACAGAATCCAGGGAGGAGCCGCAATTAAGTCAACAAAATTAACTGAAAAATTCAGCTTCGATGATTTTAAGAATGAATATGGGAATTCGATAATCCCCCTTTTCCTTATTAGCAGTAATAAGAGATTAATCCCTTTTACCTCAGAGGTAAAAATTACACCTGAAACAGGTAATACAATAATTGCTATCACTGATAATGTTGAATAAATATTGATATGTATTCTGAATATTCTGAAAAAGGCAAAAATTGGCATAACCAGGCTCATAAAAACAATTACTTTAGAATATTCCAAAAAAGAGAAGGCGATAACTCTTCTTTTTTGAAGCGCGCGTTTAAAAGCCTGTACCAATACCCACCCCGACTGTTTTTTTTTAGTTTTCTCGTTGTAATAGTAGTTGGTACAATACTTCTTTCTCTTCGGGTAGCAACGGAAGGACCTGAACCAATTTCAATCATAGATGCTCTTTTCACTTCAACATCCGCTACCTGTGTTACAGGATTGATAGTTGTCGATACAGGGGCAAAATTCTCCGCTTTCGGTGAACTTGTAATTCTTCTACAGATACAGATGGGTGGTCTTGGAATAATGACATTGTCAACTTTTTTTATTTTTCTTGTTTCAGGACGTTTAAGTTTCACAAGCAGGGTGATACTGACTGATACTTTAGGGAAGAACACTTCTGCCGATCTGAACAGGCTTTTAAAGGTAGTATTCCTGTTTACCATAATAATTGAAATGGTTGGTGCTGCAGTTCTGACACTTCGTTTCATGAACGATTTTTCTCTACCACGGGCAATGTACCTTGGTATATTTCACGCTGTATCTGCTTTTTGTAATTCCGGTTTTTCGTTATTCTCTGACAGTCTTGTAGCATACCAGGCTGATACGGTAATAAACATGACTATTATGGCTCTTATCATCCTGGGAGGACTTGGTTTTATTGTAATGCTCGATATTTATAATAACAGCCGGTCTTTAATCGGGAAAGGTAAAGCGAAATTTTCTTTGCACTCAAGAATTGTACTGCGAACAACAACATATTTAATATTAATCGGGGCCTTCTTATATTTTTTGCTGGAATATTCCAATGAATTAAAAGGTATGCCGGTGCATGGTAAAATTTTTACTTCATTCTTTCAGTCTGTCACAACGCGAACTGCCGGCTTTAACACTGTACCGGTAGGAAACCTGACATCCACCACACTTTTTATCTTTATCCTTCTAATGATTATAGGGGCATCCCCCGGCTCATGCGGAGGGGGTATTAAAACAACAACCTTTGCTATTATCCTTAATTCCCTTTTTAACAGGTTCCTGATGAGGGAAGATGTAAATATATCTAAAAGAAGAATCCCGAAGGCAACAGTTCACAGGATGATTTCAATAGTTTTTTTCTCCTTTTCAATTATTATTATTTTTACAGTATTATTACTGATAACAGAGATCCCGCAGGTACCCCATAACCAGAAAGGAGGATTATTTCTGGATATCCTTTTTGAAGTTGCATCTGCGTTTGGAACAGTTGGTTTAAGTACTGGTATAACTCCCACACTTTCATATGCAGGTAAGATCATTGTGACATTATTAATGTTCATAGGTAGGCTGGGGCCGCTGACAATAGCTCTGGCAGTGAATGAAAAAAGAAACCTCCCAACTTATAAATATGTACAGGAAGATGTAATGGTTGGCTAACTTTTTATAATTTTATTAAGAATAATCATCAGGTAAGCAGCAATTAATTTAAAGGAAAATATTTTTCATGAAATCATTTGTTATAATCGGTCTTAGCTCATTTGGTAAATACCTTGCAGAGTTTTTATATAATAGAAACTTTGAAGTGATTGCCATCGATAAGAATGAAGATAATATTGACCAGGTTAAGCCATATCTGGTAAATGGAATTATCGGTAATGCAAAAGATAAGAAAACACTTATCGATATTGGTGTTAAGGATGCTGATGGTGTAATCGTTAGCCTTGGAGAGAAGGTGGATGATAGTCTTCTGGTGATTTTTCACCTGAAAGAAATCGGGGTGAAAAGAATTTATGTTAAAGTTCATACTGAAGATCATGCCAGGATTATAAATCTGATTGAAGCATCAGAAATTATTTTCCCAGAAAAAGAAAGTGCTTATAAACTGGCACAAGGTATTGACAATCCAAACATATTGGATTATATCCCTTTGAGTGAAGGATACAGTATCATAGACTGGGCACCAGCAAAAAGTCTGGTGGGTAAATCATTGGAAGAGGTTGACTTAAAGCACAAATACAATGTTCAGATAGTAAGCATCGAAGACAGGAAAAGCGGACGGACCACACTTATTCCAAGGGCTGATCATATAATTAAAGAAAGTGATATACTTTTTATGATAGGTAAAAACGAAGACCTGGAACAACTTAAGAAAATCGATAAAAAATAAATCATAATTAATTTCACAATAATGAACATACACCAGCCATGAGCTAACCTTTTTGTTTTATCCCAGCATTTTGATTTTACTGTTTAATTATTGTTTTTTCCCATCTTTGCTGAATCAAAGAAAAAAATAAGTATGACCAGAAATTTTAATATATTAATGCTGCTGGCAATATACATTATATTTGGTATGGCTTCATGCCGAAAACCACCCAGCAACAGCAATGAAGGGGTTGATTTTTCAGACTGTGTCATAAGTGGGACTGATAATACCTTCGATATAGTAACATTTAATATCCAGGAATATCCCAGGTACGATCAGGAAACAGCGCAAGTTGTAGCCGAGCTTATAAAGCAAATGAATGTTGATATTATCGCCCTGCAGGAAATCAGCTCGGAGGAAGAATTTGATAAACTTGTTGATAGGCTTATTGGCTGGGAAGGAATATATTACCCGATTGACAATTCTGTATGGAACCTGGCATATCTATACAAAGTATCTGAGGTCAGCATTAAGGAGACTGAAAGCAAGTTAATATTCCGGGATGATTACTGGTCATTCCCGCGCCCCCCTTTTGAAATACAAGTTACACATATACCAACAGGCATAGAGACAATATTGATAAACAACCACCTTAAATGCTGTGCAGGAACTGATAATGAAGAGCGCAGAAGAAATGCCACTGATTCATTGCATAAGTATATCACAACTAATTACCCTGACGAGCCTGTTATCGTGCTGGGTGATCTCAATGATGAAATAGATGGTACAACCTATGAGACCAATGTGTTCTGGACCATGGTAAATGACCCTGATAATTTCATGTTTGCCGATATGAGTATCGCCCGTGGCAGTGTCGCATGGTGGTCATATCCCTCCTGGCCAAGTCATATTGATCATATCTGTATCACTAACGAATTATACTCATATATGGACACAATAATTGTCCACAGGGCCGACCAGTGTTATAAAGATTATCAAGAAGTTATTTCCGATCACCGCCCGGTATTTCTCAGGCTTAAATGAAGTACTGCTGAATGAGTCTAAAATCCTTAGTAATAAATGCCAATATATCGGTCTGGCAAAGGCCACCTGTGCTATACCGGCATATTCTTCTATTAAATAACAGGCTTTTCTGTAACTTTTGTGTCGAATTAAAATCTCTGGACACTTCAGTAAGATAAAATAATGATTACAGGGCTTCAGGCTCCCGACAATTCTAAATAGGATAAGTGAGTCACAGCTAAAAAGAAATGTATTTATACCGGAAGCCTGATCTCCCTGTTTGTCATAAGTTATCCATTCTTTCGAATAGACAAGATGCCATTACTGTCCTGTATTTTTATTATTCTGGTAATTATCTTCATAATATCATTCTACTGTCTCCTGATCCGATAATCTTATTTAAAAAGGCATTTATCCTCAGTAATTCATTTATTACTCCACTATTCATAATATATGCTCTTGGATCATTACCTTATGAAATTTAGATCCATTGTTTCATCCTGAGCACGTTGCCTGTAGTTATTAAAGTTATAGGTAAAAGTAAGTGTCGCTACCCTTGATTCAGGTTTCATAGTTACAATGGTTATATATCCTTCGCCCCTTAATTCGTTTTCAAATATAAAGGTGGCAAATAGGTCCCTTACGCTTAAGGCAAGTGAAGCCTTACGCTTAAATATTTCCTGGCGTATACCCAGGTTAATCATGTAAGTAGCTTTTTGCTTGCCCTGTAAATTTATACTTGGGCCATTATATATTGCTGAAAGGCTCAGTCGTGTGGTCTTAGTTGGCAGGAAAATGCTTGAAAAATTTGTTGTCCAGACCATTGAACTATTATCGTTCTCTTCATAAATTATTTCATCATCAAGGTAGTAGTAGTAAATATTACCGGATGCGATAAGCCTCATCCATGCGAGGGGCTGGATATTTGCCATAAGTTCTGAACCGGCTGAATGTGATTGGCTTGCATTGATAAACTGTTGTTTCATAACACCATTGCCTTCGGGGGTGATAGTATTTGTAATTAATCCTGATACTCTCCTGTAATATGCTTCTGCAGAGAGGAAACCTATCTTGACCTGATCCTGAAAGCCAAATTCAAAAGAATCTATGAACTCAGGCTCAAGTTCAGGATTACCCTGTACTATAAGCTGATTATCAGCATACTGCGGAAAAGGATTTAACTGGCTCCTGTCGGGCCTGTTAATTCTTCTGCTGTAGCTCAATTGTAATTGCATTTTTTCATTAATAGTCCTGGTAACGTTTCCGCTTGGGAAAAAACTGAACCTGTTATATTCAAAACTATCACCGGTTGCATTCTGATCTATTTTCCGGTCTGTGAACTCTCCTCTTAGCCCTAGCTGGAAATTGAATTTACCTGCTGAGGTACCCCAGGTAATATAAGTTGCATAAATTCGCTGTTTTAGTGAAAACCGGTTGGTGAAAAGAGGATCTTCCATCCACTCCTGAAGGTTAAAATCATAATTCTCAAGCAAATGATCATTATCTTCAAGCATAAGTCTGTACTGTCCACCTGCTTCCAGCTTCCCTTTACTTTCAAGAGGCAATTCATAATCGGTTTTCAATCTGATATCATTTATTGACATATCGTTAATGAGGTTCTTCCGGTCAGTAAAAACGCCAGTCGGATTCCATCCGGCGTCAGCAGCTTCCTCTGTCATTAACTGCGTAAGATCACCCCTGAAACCACCAGCAAAGGCATTCAATTGCAGTTTATGTCCTTCTTTATTAAACTTATGGTCCCATGTTAATCCTGGCATATAAAAATACCCTGTAACACCAAGCATATTAGTGAAATTAAAATTGCCTGTCAGATCGGGAGTGTTAACATCTCTCTGTATCTGGTTGTCGAGTATCGCCTCTACTTTCTGCGGTCCAAACCTCCCCGAAAGAGTTATGCTGTTCCTTTCGTCGGGCATAATATCTATCCCGATATTGGCTGCAATAGTTTTTATTTTTGTCTCCTGGTTGAAATAATTAGATATCTCCGATTCTCCACTGACATCTTCTGTTATCCTGAAAATATCACCATCAATCTCAGTATTATAACTGGTACCGGTAATTCCTGCATATATATTATATTTATTTTTACGGTAATTTATTTGCAGGTCGCCATTATATTTATCACCAAGTCCGGCCATAGCTGTAAACTGACCATTAAAACCTGACTCGGTTTGCTTTTTCAAAACGAGGTTGATAATACCAGCAACTCCATCGGGGTCGTATTTGGCTGAAGGATTGGTCATTATTTCAATATTCTCAACCATCTCAGGTGGAATCTGTCTGAGCATATTGATTCCTACTCCAGGTACGGGTTTACCATCTATAAGGAGTGTATAATTTGAGCTTCCCCTGAGCAAAACATTACCTTCTGAATCCAGAGTAACGGAAGGAGCATTCTCAAGTACTTCGGCCAGTGTGGTTGCTCCTGCATCGCTGAATTCCTTAACACTCAATATTTTCTTATTGTCTCTGTATATTATCTGCGGTTTGACAGCTGTTACACTGACACCCCCCAGGTCCTCTGTCTTCTCAGCCAGGATAATATCACCAGTGTCCAATTCCCTGCTGTCGGTTGTAATACTGAAACGGATGATCTTGGATCCGAACCCAACAAAGGAAGGTACAAGTATATAATCATTGTCCTGCAATCGGTTTAATTCAAAGTCTCCATTCTCATCTGTGGCCACCCCAAGGGTAACTGCAGAATCGGGAAGACTATAAAGAGCTACTGTCACATTTTCGAATGGTTCTCCTGAGCCGGCCATTCTTACTTTACCGTAAACCTTACCTCCCTGGTTGTCCTGTCCATGCAGGGAGGTAATCATTAATAACATTGATGTAATCAATAAGACAATTCTTTTCATAGCTGCCAGAAATAATGTAGTTAGTATTAATTTTTAATAATAAATATTCGATTAATTTTTTGCTGAAAAAATTCTAATATGTTTATCAGTGAATAAAATCGGCATAAGCAATAAAACAAAGGATAAAAGCCGTTTTTCCGGAAATCACCTTATTCACCGCATTTAAAGGCTTATTCACAGATTATTTTTGTTACCACCACTCAATTTTCATTAATTTGTACCAGGATTAAGCCAGCTTAAACAATCAGTATGAGGTCAGGTATTAAAAAAGCAGGTATTATTACTCTTCATATTATTTTCTGGGTAGTGATAATTGGATTCCCCCAGGTTATGATGATATTAAACAATGAAACGTATCCTAAAGAGATACTTTATTATGTATTAATATCAGGTATATATATACCGATTACTTTCTATCTCTTTTATCTCTATATCGTCCCGTATACACTTGAATCCAAGATTAAAAGGACTTATGCCATCCTTGTCTATTCAGTAACAGCCATTGCTCTTATCACCTTAAAAATAGGCTGTCTCTTACTGATTGACAGGTTCTCAAATCTTGATTTAAGCAAACACAATCTTTTTAGTTTCACACAACAGTTTGCTGAAGGTTTCAATATTGCGTTTTTCATAATTATGGCCATATTTATGAGGATAAGTATGTACTGGATCAGGGATCAGCGCAATAAGACCGAACTTGCGCTGCGCCAGCAGCAGCTTGAACTGGAACTTCTAAAGACCCAGCTTAATCCGCATTTCTTCTTCAATACTCTTAATAATATATATTCTCTTGTATACAAGAAATCAGATAATGCTTCTGCAGCGGTAATGAAGCTTTCAGAAATAATGCGTTATCTTATTTACGAATCTAAATCTGAGCTGGTGCCACTGGAGAAGGAAGTTGAACAACTTGAGAATTATATCGAACTTGAAAAACTCAGAATAAAAGATCCTGATTTTATCAATTATAATATTGCAGGTGAGATATCATCCCATATTATTCCGCCAATGTTACTAATTGCATTTGCAGAAAATGCATTCAAGCACGGCAAAAGGAAAGTAAAAAGTCCGGGTATATCCATTGAAATAACTGCTGAAAATGAGAGGCTGACTTACTCGGTGAAAAACTATTTCTTAAATGAGCCCAATAAATCTCGTCCAGGAGAGGGGTTAGGCATGCAGAACACAAAACGAAGGTTAGAGCTGTTATATCCTGATAAACACAGGCTGAGTATAAATCGGGATAATAACATGTATGAAGTATTACTGGAGCTTGATTGTCGAAAATAATATTTAACAGGATGAAACTCAAATGTATAGCTATTGATGACGAGCCCCTGGCTTTAGAAATTATTTCAGACTATATTTCAAGGGTTCCTTTCCTGGTGCTTATTGAGACATTTGATAATGCTATCCAGTCAATAGATTATCTGAAGAGTAACAGTGTTGACCTGATGTTTCTTGACATCCAGATGGAATCACTCACAGGCACCCAGCTGGTAAAAGCCCTGAGCCAAAAACCTGAAGTAATTTTCACAACTGCATACGATAAATACGCCGTGGAAGGCTTTGAATTGGATGCAGCTGATTACCTTCTGAAACCTATATCTTTTGAACGATTTGTTAAGGCAGTAGATAAAGTCTATAACAGGTTAAGGTCTGATAAATCAAAGCAACATTATTCAGAAGTTACTATATCAAATCCAGTAGAAAACTTTTTCTTTGTAAAAACAGAAAACAGACTTGAGAAAGTTTTCTTTAATGACATACTATATGTGGAGGGACAGGGTGACTATCTGAGAATAATCTGCAGGAACAGTAAAATAATGACACTCCAGAATTTTAAAACCCTTGAAAACATACTTCCATCCGATAACTTCATAAGAGTTCATAAATCATACATGGTTGCAGTAAATAAAATAGAAAATATAACTAAGAACAGGATAAAGATCGGAAAGGAATCAATACCTGTAAGTGACAGTTATAAAAAGTCCTTCTATGATATTCTCAGAGGGAAAGGCATAATCTGATAAGTATCTGCAAGGCTTATGAAATTTATTTTGTATTCATTTTATTATATTTATCCGCTTAAGATTCATCACCTAAATCAGTGCCTGCATGAGGAAACATATAATAAATGCTGCAACAGGTATTATTATCGGAGGATTTTTTCTTTTCCTGACGCTCAGGAACAAACCCCTGGATGAAATATTTGGCCTTATATTAACGGCCAGGACCAGTTGGATATTACTAAGCATATTAATCCTGGTTATAATGTTCCTTTTCAGGGCATACAGATGGAAACTGCTAATGGAAAATAACGGCAACTCCCCACACATAAAGAATGTATCCTATTCCATGCTCCTGGGATTTTTCATAAATAGCTTCACCCCTAAACTAGGGGAAATAATCAGGTGTACATCCCTGCAAAAATCATCCGGTATACCTGTTTCAAAAAGCTTCGGAACAGTTATTTCAGAACGAATATATGACCTGATTGCTCTTATACTGGCAATAGCGGTAATTCTATTTCTTGAATTTGACAGATTACGAGACTTAATTAAAACAGCTGCTGGCAGTATCAGAAATACATTATCAACGAATTTACTGACCCTTGGCTTTATCCTGATGGGACTGGGACTGGTAACGATCTCGCTGGTTTTTATCTTCAAGCATTATAAGCTTATGGATAAAATAAGGTCTTTTCTGAAGGAATTCTGGGCAACGGTAAAAAATACTTTCAAAATCAAATCATCAAGGATTTTTGCTTTTCAGACAATCATGATATGGTTCCTGATGGTCTTAATGAATTACTGCTGTCTCAGATCATTGCCATCAACTGAAAACCTCAGCCTGTATTTTGCATTTGTTGTCTTGTTTGTGGGGACCATTGGCTGGGCTATCCCCAGCCCGGGAGGTATAGGCACAACTCATTTTTTTGTCCTCCAGCTTTTCCTCCTTTTCAATATGAGTGAGGAGACCGGTGTTACCTATGGAATACTGGTAAACGGTATTACTGTGTTATTTACAATATTCGGAGGCCTGCTGGCCATAATTATTGTGAACTCATTTAAACTGATTAAAAACCAGAAGAAACTAAATAATTAAGACAAAAAATAAAAGGATAATGAAAAAAGTAGAGACACGCTCCCAGCGTGTTTAAAAGGATATTGATTATGAAAAATCTTAAAGCACTTTGCATTGTCATTGTTATGTTTACAGCGCTATTGGTTTCCTGTAATGTTAATGAACAGGAAGATCAGAGTTATGATCCTGTAGAAATGGTAAATCCGCTAATGGGGACCGACTCGGAATTTAAACTGTCAAACGGAAACACCTACCCTGCCATAGCACTGCCCTGGGGAATGAATTTCTGGACACCTCAGACAGGTGAAATGGGTAATGGATGGGCATATACATATGATGCTTATAAGGTCCGCGGTATAAAACAAACCCACCAGCCAAGTCCATGGATAAACGATTATGCCGCTTTCTCTCTTATGCCCTTAACAGGTAAGATCAAGTTTGATGGTGAAGAACGTGCATCATGGTTTTCACATAAGTCTGAAACCGTTAAACCTTATTATTACAGTGTATACCTGGCCGATTATAATGTAAGGGCTGAGATAACACCTATGGAAAGGTCTGCAATTTTAAGGTTTACTTTTCCTGAAAATGATTCATCATGGGTTCTTATTGATGGTTTTTACAGAGGATCAATGGTTAAGATCCTGCCTGAGGAGCGTAAGATTATTGGTTATTGCAGGAATAACAGCGGGGGCGTTCCTGATAATTTTCATAATTATTTTGTGATAAAATTTGATAAGGACTTTGATTATACACATACCTGGCTAAATAATGATTTTCAGGCTAATAGTACAGAGGCAGAAGGCTTTCATGCCGGTGCCATCATAGGCTTTAAGACCCAAAAGGATGAAATTGTAAATGTCCGCGTTGCTTCCTCATTTATCAGCCCGGAGCAGGCTGAGAGGAACCTCAATAACGAGATAGGTACCAAGTCATTTAATACTGTAATGAAGGAGGCAAAAGAAACATGGGACAGGGAACTTGGCAGGATTAAGGTGAAAAGTAACAATATTGATCAAATTCGTACTTTCTATTCCTGCCTGTACAGGCTGCTTCTTTTCCCCCGTAAATTCTATGAAATAAATGGTGAGGGGGATATCGTCCACTACAGTCCATATAATGGGGAAGTATTGCCTGGTTATATGTTCACGGATAATGGTTTCTGGGATACTTTCAGGGCTGTATTTCCATTTTTTACTCTTATGTATCCTGATCTGAACAGCAATATAATGAATGGCCTGGTTAACACTTATCTTGAAAGCGGATGGCTACCTGAATGGGCAAGTCCCGGTCACAGGGATTGCATGATCGGATCCAACTCAGCCTCCCTGATCGCCGACAGCTACCTGAAAGGTATAAGAGGTTATGATATTGAAACATTGTACGAGGCGATGATAAAGAACACCATGGGATATGGGCCTGTTCATTCAGTGGGCAGGTATGGTGCAGAGTACTATAATGAACTGGGATATATACCCTATGATGTTAATATCAGGGAAAATACGGCACGTACACTCGAATATGCCTATGCTGATTACTGCATATGGAAACTGGGAAAAGAACTGGGAAAACCTGAGGAGGAACTTGAGCTGTATAAGAAGAGAGCCAGTAATTTTGTCAATGTTTTTGATCCGGGGAGGAAGCTAATGAGGGGGAGAAATCTTGACGGCAGCTTCCAGTCCCCTTTCAGCCCTTATAAATGGGGAGACGCATTTACTGAAGGTAACAGCTGGCATTATACATGGAGTGTTTTTCACGATATAGACAGCCTGGTAAGCCTTATGGGTGGGGAAAAAGAATTTGCTGCAAAGCTGGATTCAGTCTTTGAAGTACCACCGGTTTTCGATTATTCATATTACGGTATCGTTATTCATGAGATACGTGAAATGCAGATAGCCGGAATGGGTAATTACGCTCATGGCAACCAGCCTATACAGCACATGATATACCTTTATAACTATGCCGGACAACCCTGGAAAACGCAGTATTGGGTGCGCCAGGTGATGGATAAATTATATAATTATGCTCCTGACGGCTACTGTGGTGATGAGGATAATGGTCAAACTTCAGCATGGTATGTATTCAGTGCAATGGGATTTTACCCTGCATGCCCCGGGACCGATCAATATGTAATAGGCTCACCGCTGTTTAACAAGGTAACGGTTGAAATGCCAGGAGGAAAAACCCTTGATATTATTGCAGAAGGTAACGGAAACAAGGCAGTGTATGTAGGTGATATCACATTTAACGGAAAGGCCTATGCTTATAATTATTTTACACACGATGCCCTGCAAAAAGGAGGTAAAATAATATTCTCCATGTCAGCAGAACCAAATATAAAAAGGGGGTCATCACCCGGATCCTATCCGTATTCGATGTCGAGGGAATAGAAGCTATTGATAATTTGAGAGTGAGTTCAGAATGAGTTTAATAAAGTCTCTTAATACCCGATTAAACAATTAAACAATTAAACAATTATACAATATTTAATGCCCCGCAAATTATACATCGAAACATATGGTTGTCAGATGAACGTCGCTGACAGTGAGGTCGTTGTCTCCATTCTTAAGGATGAAGGTTTCTCTGTAACCAATACAATGGAGGAGGCCGACCTTATACTGGTGAATACGTGTTCCGTCAGGGATAATGCTGAACAGCGTGTATGGGGCCGTCTCGACCTTTTCAAGCATCATAAGAAAAATAATCCCGGAATAATTGTAGGTGTAATAGGATGTATGGCGGAAAGGCTCAAGGAACAATTGCTGGAAACTGATAAAATGGTTGACCTGGTTGTTGGTCCCGACTCCTACCGGGACCTGCCTCGTTTAATAGGTGAAGCATCCAGGGGGCATGAAGCTGTAAATGTGCTTCTTTCCAGGGAGGAAACATATGCTGACATATCACCGGTAAGACTCGACAGAAATGGCGTTTCAGCATTCGTATCCATAATGAGGGGATGTAATAATATGTGTTCATATTGCGTGGTGCCATACGTAAGGGGCGCCGAACGCAGCCGTGATCCTGAAACCATTGTGGCCGAAGTAAGGGCACTTAAGGATAAAGGCTACAGGGAGGTAACCTTACTGGGTCAGAATGTCGACTCATATACGTGGGAGAAAAACGGAAATATAACAGGCTTTGCCAAGCTGCTGGAATTGATTTCCAGTATAAGTTCCCTGCTCAGGATCCGTTTCTCAACTTCCCATCCCAAAGATATGTCTGACGATGTTCTTACGGTTATGTCACGTTACCCTAATATTTGCAAACATATTCACCTCCCTGCCCAGAGTGGCAGCAGCCGTATACTGGCACTGATGAACCGTAAATATGACAGGGAATGGTATATGAACAGGATAAGTGCTATACGGGAAATTCTGCCCGGTTGCTCTATATCAACTGATATGATTGCCGGTTTCTGTTCAGAAACTGAAGAAGATCATAAAGAAAGCCTCAGCCTGATGAAGTGGGTTGGATATGATTTTGCTTATATGTTTAAATACAACGAAAGACCAGGGACCCCGGCTTCAAGGAGATATCCGGATGATGTTCCTGAAAAGGTCAAAACCAGACGGCTGAATGAAATAATAGAGCTACAGAATAAATTATCACTGGAAAGTAAGGAAAAAGACATAGGAGAAATATACGAAGTCCTTGTAGAGGGCTTCTCAAAAAAATCAATGAACGACCTTTCAGGGCGTACATCGCAGAATAAGGTGGTAGTATTTCCTGCAGGTGACCACAAGCCCGGGGATTATGTTAATGTTAAAATTACGGATTGTACCCCTGCTACACTTATTGGTAATCCAGTCAGCTAAAATTCAATTACTTCATACGAAGAAACAAAATATGCCGTTTTGTTAAGTATAAGCCTTAAATTGTTAACAATTAAAGAAAAACGCCTCTTATCAGATATATTACAATTTAATATTTTTGTTAGGAGCTATAAAATAAATAACCAATAAGAGAAATCATGAAAGGATTCAGAAAAATTTTATTAATGATCATCATTGTTATGCTCGGTGTTTCATCCACAATGGCACAGAGTGAAAATATTTCACATAAATTTGTGATTAAAACAAATCCGCTTGCAGCTCTTGGTGGCCCATTCTGGGTAACGATTATACCTGTTACAGGAGAATACAAGATTCTTTTTGAAGCCAGAACCATGCAAAAACAATCAATAACCCTGGGAGCTTCATATTTAGGTCCAAGCCTCCTACTGAACCTTGATGAACTTACCAATGAGGGTGAGGATGTCAGTGGTATTAATACTAGGGGTTTCAGGGGACAGCTGATGTACAAATTCTTCCTGAGCCGCGACTCACAGGCACCTGAAGGTTTGTATGTAGGCCCTCATTTTTCATATGCAGCCGGTACTATTTCGAGTAAGGATAATGATACGGATAAGATTGATATGATGAAAATGAACTTCAATGGTATTATAGGATACCAGATGATTACTAACGGCGGATTTGCCCTTGATATATTTACAGGCCTTGGAGTCAAAAGCCGCAAATGGACAGCAAGTGGAGAATCAGAAGAAATATTCGACATATCATTTCAAAACAAAGCTTCAGCCTCGGTAGCCTTTGGCTTCAGTTTTGGATATGCTTTTTAAATATTTGGTGATTATACCATAAGGGGATATAACTATATCCCCTTTTTTATTATTCTTAAACCAAGCTCTTTCAATTGCTCTTCAGATATTGATGCAGGTGAGTCAATCATTACATCCCTGCCGGCATTGTTTTTTGGAAAAGCTATAAAGTCCCTTATTGTTTCCGAACCTGCAAAAAGTGACACCCATCGGTCAAATCCAAAAGCTATGCCTCCATGTGGTGGTGCGCCATAGCTGAAAGCATTCATAAGGAATCCAAATTGTGAACGGGCCTGCTCATCAGTGAAGCCTAAAGCCCTGAACATCCTTTTCTGAATCTGTGCATCATGTATTCTTATTGATCCGCCGCCAATCTCAACTCCATTAATAACCAGGTCATAGGCATTTGCCCTTACTTTGCCCGGGTCTGATTCGAGCATCTGAAGATCTTCCACCTTTGGTGAAGTAAAAGGATGGTGCATAGCATAATACCTCTGTGTCTCATCATCCCATTCCAGTAACGGAAAATCTACAACCCACAGTGGCATGAACTGATCTGGTTTCCTTAAGCCCAGTCGCTTACCCATTTCAAGTCTCAGTTCAGAAAGTGCAGCCAGTGTTTGTAGCCGCTCACCTGCCATTATAAGTAACAGGTCTCCAGGTCCGGCTGTCATCATTTCAGCCCACTGTTTCAGTTCATCCTGGTTAAAAAACTTATCAACAGACGACTTAAATGAACCATCCCCGTTGCACTTGACGTAAACCAGCCCTTTAGCTCCGATCTGGGGCTTCCTGACAAAATCAGTAAGCCCGTCAAGCTCCTTCCTTGAATAATCAGAACAGTCTTTGGCGACTATGCCTCCTATAAATTCAGAATTATCGAATACATTAAACCCCCTTCCTTTAACATTATCAGTTATTCCCTTAATTCTCATGTCGAACCTCAGGTCAGGTTTATCTGTACCATATTCTGACAGGGCTTGCTCATAGGTAATACGAGGAAAGTTTTCTTTAATCTCGTAGTCCTTTATAGCCCTGAAAAGATATATTGCCAGTCCTTCAAAGGCATTCAGTACATCATCCTGTTCAACAAATGACATTTCACAGTCTATCTGCGTAAACTCAGGCTGCCGGTCTGCACGAAGGTCCTCGTCACGGAAGCACCTCACTATCTGAAAATATCTGTCGAAACCCGAAACCATAAGCAGTTGCTTGAATGTTTGTGGCGATTGAGGCAGAGCATAGAACGAACCCTGGTGTAGCCTTGACGGAACTACAAAATCACGTGCACCCTCCGGTGTTGATTTGATCAATACAGGTGTCTCAATTTCAAGAAATCCCTGTGCATCAAGGTATTTTCTTACTTCCTGTGCTACCCTGTGCCTGTGGATAATATTCTGCTTTACAGGTTCACGCCTGAGATCCAGGTATCTGTATTTCATCCTTAATTCATCTCCGCCATCAGTGTCCTCCTCTATGGTAAAAGGAGGTATTATGCTGGGATTCAAAACAGTAAGATTATTAACAATAATCTCGATATCACCTGTTGGTATTCTGGGGTTCTTATTGCTCCTTTCCTCGACTATTCCTTCGGCACGTATGACAAATTCCCTGCCCAGCTTCCTGGCCTCAGCACATAAACCGGGTGCTGTTTCCATATTGAAAACAAGCTGTGTTTTGCCATACCTGTCACGCAGGTCAATAAAGGTCATTCCTCCCAGATCTCTTGATTTATGAACCCACCCGCTTAATATCACTTCTTCGCCCCGGTTGGATAAGTTCAATTCTCCGCAATTGTGTGTTCTGTACATAATAAGCCTGATAAATTTTAAACAAAAATAACCAAAACATCATAACACTGAAATGAAATGAAGCTATCTGAAACATATTTACATATTTTGTACTTTTACACGAACAGCAATATTTTGACAAGGCCAGTGGAATATACTGATGATATTTTTATGAAGGCGGCGCTAATTGAAGCCGGGACAGGATTGGAAGAAGGAGAAGTACCTGTAGGGGCAGTTGTGGTATGCAACAACAGGATAATTGCAAGAGCTCACAACCTGGTTGAAACACTTAATGATCCCACTGCTCATGCAGAAATGCAGGCGATAACATCTGCAAGTTCTTTTCTCGGTGGCAAATATCTCGATAAATGCAGCCTGTATGTTACACTTGAACCATGCACCATGTGTGCCGGGGCCTTATTCTGGAGCCGCATTGGCAGGCTGGTATATGGAACAGCTGATGAAAAAAGAGGTTACACACTTAATCAAAACAGGGTTCTTCATAAGAAGACTAAGGTAGTAAAGGGTATAATGGAAGAGGAGTGCCGCAATATTATAATTGATTTTTTTAAAAATAAAAGACAGGATTTGACTGATTGAATAAATTGATATATTTATAAAAATTTCGTTTATAAGAAATATTTCCGGATGACTTTCGACAATAGCAAAACTATCATAAAACTGAGGCTAAGGCTGTTCATAGCCACTATTTGCATGCTTGTATATATTTATTTTGTGTATTACGGTAAACAGCTGCGATTCCCTGTGCTCGGCATAACCGAATTCTATGCCACGCTGTTGCTTACTGCAATATATCTCTTACTTGCATTTCTGCCTCTTGTCCTAAAATACCGGTATATTTATTTCTCTGATGACGGCAAACAAATTATTTTCAGATACTACTCCGTAGGTTTTTTGAGCGGGAAAAAAAGTTCTGTTGAGATTCCGAAGAATGAGTTTGCCGGTTACAGTATAAATAAACGCTTTACCGGCCTGATCAGATCAATTATATTATACCGTTTAATGAGAAATAAAAAAGCCAGCTACCCCCCTGTTTATATTTCTTCCCTGACAAGATCAGAACTTAATAAGATTACAGAAGCTCTTGACAGGTATAATAAAAAGGAATAAGCTGACTGGCATATGAGTTTAATCATTTTTTAAAATCTTAATTAATAGAAAATTTGCAGTTATTGTCAACCATTTTATAAATCAATCAAAATAAATTAATAATGAATGTAGATATTGTTCTTAACAACCTCGAAAAGAAGCATCCCGGCGAGGTTGAATACCTCCAGGCAGTCAGGGAAGTGCTCGAATCAATTGAGGAAGTCTATAATGATAATCCGCATTTTGAATCAGCTAATATAATTGAAAGGATAATCGAACCGGACAGGATTATCACATTCAAAGTACCATGGATGGACGATGAAGGGAATGTCCAGGTAAATCTGGGTTACCGTGTTCAGTATAATAATGCTATTGGTCCATATAAGGGAGGCTTACGTTTCCACCCCAGTGTTAACCTGAGTATTCTAAAATTCCTTGGTTTCGAACAGATATTCAAGAATTCACTTACATCACTGCCAATGGGAGGAGGAAAAGGCGGATCCGATTTCAATCCAAAGGGTAAATCTGATGCCGAGATAATGAGATTCTGTCATTCATTCATGCTCGAATTATGGAACTATATAGGTCCTGAAATGGATGTTCCTGCTGGTGATATTGGTGTAGGCGGCCGCGAAATAGGATATCTTTATGGTGCATACAAGAAACTGACCAGGGAACATTCAGGCGTTCTTACAGGCAAGGGCATTAACTGGGGCGGTTCACTCATACGGCCCGAAGCAACCGGTTTTGGCTGTGTGTATTTTGCCAAGGAAATGCTTGCCACCATGGGTGAAACTTTTAAGGGCAAAACTGTTGCTGTATCAGGTTTTGGTAATGTAGCCTGGGGAGCCGTACAGAAAGTAAATGAGCTTGGAGGAAAGGTTGTAACTCTATCAGGGCCTGATGGTTATGTTTATGATCCTGATGGTGTGTCGGGCGATAAGGTAGATTATATGCTTGAGCTCAGAGCATCAAATGAAGATATAGTTAAACCATATTCATACGAATACCAGTCAGCTCAGTTTCATGAAAATAAACACCCTTGGGAAGTTAAGGTTGATATAGCCTTACCCTGTGCCACCCAGAATGAGCTGAATGCCGAGGATGCACAGAACCTTGTGAATAATGGGTGCATCTGTGTATGTGAGGGAGCAAATATGCCCTGTACACCTGAAGCCATTGAAATAATACAGAAAAACAAGCTCCTCTTTGCTCCTGGAAAAGCCGCTAACGCAGGTGGTGTTGCAACATCAGGACTTGAAATGTCTCAGAACTCTATGAAGCTTCACTGGAGGCGTAATGAGGTTGACGACAGACTGCATGAGATAATGATCAATATCCACGAAGCATGTGTCAGATATGGTACTTCTGAGAACGGTTATGTAGACTATGTTAAGGGTGCAAATATTGCCGGCTTCCTTAAAGTAGCTAATTCCATGCTTGACTATGGTATTTTTTAAGCTCCATATAGTATTTACTTTAAAGCTGCCCGCCCCGGGCAGCTTTTTTTTTACATCATTGTAGTAATTAATTCGAGCCTGTTTTATATCTTTGAAAAAATGTCTCATGCTCAATGAATACCGATCAGGAACTAATTTGCTCCATAGCTCTTGGTATGGTGCCCGCTGTGGGTGATATTAATGCCAGGAAGCTTATTTCTCATCTGGGTTCTGCTTCAGCTGTTTTTAAGGAATCCTATCGTAACCTGATAAAAATTCAGGGTATTGGAAAAAAAATAGCATCCCACCTGTGCTCCAAAGAATTTATTGAAAAAGCTACTGAAGAGCTCATGTTTATTCGTAAGCACAACATAGATATTAAGCGTTATGATGATCAGGACTACCCTGCAAGACTGAAAGAATGCCCTGATTCACCTATACTAATTTACGTCAAAGGTAATGCCGACCTGAACAAGGAAAAAATTATAAGTATTGTCGGGACAAGAAATATAACACATCAAGGAAAAGATATATGTAAATCCCTTATTCATGATCTCGCATGTGAATTCCCGGAGATTATAATTATTAGCGGGCTGGCATACGGGGTTGATATTACTGCTCATAAAACTGCCCTAAAAGAAAACCTGAAGACGGTGGCTGTTCTCGGGCATGGCTTCGGGACAATCTATCCATCAGTCCACCTTGGCGTGGCAAAACAGATAATCTCACAGGGAGCACTAATTACAGACTTTCCCTCTTTCGAGGCACCTGAAAGAAACAATTTCCTTAAAAGAAACAGGATAATTGCCGGTATATCAGATGCTACACTGGTGATTGAATCAGGCAGAAAGGGGGGTGCTATGGTTACAGCTGATATTGCCTTATCGTACAACAGGGAGGTATTGGCAGTGCCGGGAAGCCCTGGTGCTCCCTGCTCAGAAGGATGCAACCTCCTGATTAAATCAAACAGGGCTGCCCTTATCGAGTCTGCTGATGACATATATTATGCTCTCAACTGGCTAAGGTCAAACAATGAAACTAAACAAAAGAAATTATTCCCTGAAAATCTCAGTCCACTCGAGCAGAAAATATTTCATTTAATAAATGAAAATAAAGAATTATCCTCTGATAAGATCAGTCAATCAATGGGAAAACCTCTTCATCAACTTTCATCCGCTCTGTTAAAACTTGAATTTTCAGGTTTTATCGAAAGTATTCCTGGACAAATATACCGCCTGAGAAACTGAAATTTGCACATCAACTTATCCGTCATATGTTACATTAAAATATTAATAGATATGTTATTAAACACATGCAGATACTTCAGAAGCCTGAACTTCCGCATTTTGATCCTTTCGCAGGGTGTTAAATATTAGCAAAGAAGACAGATATTATACTTCTTTTAAATTGAAATTTCTATTTTTATTGTCTCAAAACCCATAATAAAAATTTTAAAAAAAAAGACTATGGACCCAAGAGTTGAAAAATTCATGGCAAGTATCAAGGCCAAGAACCCCGGTGAGAATGAATTTCACCAGGCCGTGCAGGAAGTTGCCGAAACACTAATTCCTTTTATCGAAGAAAATCCGAAGTATAAGCATGCCAAGATCCTTGAAAGAATTGCTGAACCCGAAAGGGTTGTTCTTTTTAGAGTGCCATGGCTTGATGACAAAGGGGAAATACAGATTAACAAAGGCTACCGTATAGAAATGAACAGTGCTATCGGTCCTTATAAAGGAGGCTTAAGGTTTCACCCGACAGTAACCCTGGGAATACTCAAATTCCTTGCATTTGAACAGGTTTTCAAAAACAGCCTTACAACTCTCCCTATGGGAGGTGGTAAAGGAGGATCAGACTTTGATCCCAAAGGTAAATCTGATAATGAAGTAATGAGGTTCTGCCAGAGTTTTATGACTGAATTATCCAGGCATATTGGACCTAACACGGATATCCCTGCAGGTGATATAGGAGTTGGCGGTCGTGAAATAGGCTACCTTTTTGGTCAATATAAGAGACTCAGGAATGAGTTTACAGGAGTGCTTACAGGAAAAGGTATCAACTGGGGAGGTTCACTTATACGTCCTGAAGCAACAGGATATGGTGCCACATATTTTGCCCAGAATATGCTTGAAACGAGGGGTGATACACTTAAAGGAAAAGTAGTGTGCATCTCCGGTTCAGGTAATGTGGCCCAGTTTGCATGCCAGAAAGTAACAGAAATGGGTGGTAAGGTGGTTACACTGTCCGACTCATCAGGCTTTATCTACGATCCGGCCGGTATAAATGAGGAAAAACTGGCATATGTTATGGATTTAAAGAATGTAAAACGAGGCAGGATAAAGGAATATGCTGAGAAATATGGTGTTGAATACTTTGAGGGTAAGAGACCCTGGAGTATTAAATGTGATGTTGCCATGCCCAATGCCACAGAAAACGAAATAAACGGCGAAGAAGCAAAAACACTTATTAAGAATGGTTGCTACTGCGTCTCTGAAGGTGCTAATATGCCTTCAACACCCGAAGCTATTACTGCTTATCTTGAGGCAGGTATACTGTACGGCCCGGGTAAAGCGGCCAATGCCGGTGGAGTAGCTGTGTCAGGACTGGAAATGACACAGAATTCGATGCGCCTTGCATGGACGCGTGAAGAAGTCGACAACAGGTTGCAGATAATAATGAAGAATATCCATGATACCTGCGTCAAATATGGAAAACAAGAAGATGGTTATATTAATTATGTTATGGGAGCAAATATAGGAGGATTCATTAAAGTGGCCGACTCAATGCTTGCTCATGGAGTAGTATAAAATAAAACTGCATAAAGATTAAAAAAGGGGCAATTACTTTGCTCCTTTTTTTTTGTTTCCTATGTTTGAACCTTTATAGCTTAATAATAAGATGCAATTAATCGACAGTCACACCCACCTCTACCTCCCTGAATTTGATGATGACAGGGATGAGGTTATTAAAAGAGCACTCAGCCAGGATGTCATAAAAATGCTTCTTCCAAATATTGACAAGGATTCAATTGTCCCTATGATGAAGATGGCAAATAATTACCCGGGAATATGCCTGCCCATGATAGGGGTACACCCTACAAGTGTGAAGAAGGATTATGAAGAGCATCTTAAGGCGGTAAAAAGGATTATTCACAGTAATAAATTCATTGCCGTGGGTGAGATCGGTATTGATCTTTACTGGGACAGGACTTACATCAGTGAGCAGGAGGAAGCATTCAGGGAACAAATAAAATTAGCAGGGAGAGAAAACCTTCCAGTAGTGATACATTCAAGGGAGAGTCTGGATGAAATCCTCAGGATTATAGATGAATCAGGGGTTGAAAACCTCCGAGGAGTATTTCATGCTTTTACCGGTAATCCAGGGCAGGCCCTTGAGATAATTAACAGGGGTTTTCTTCTGGGGATAGGTGGAATACTTACTTTCCGTAACTCATCACTTGATGCTACATTGGAAACAATTGACATAAAAAACATAATACTTGAGACTGACTCGCCATACCTGGCCCCCGTACCTAAAAGAGGTAAACGCAATGAGAGTTCCTATATCAGGTATATTGCCGAAAGACTGGCTGAGATAAAAAGAATGACCCTGGAAGAAATTGCCATGATAACAACATCAAATTGTACTAATTTATTTAACTTGGAGTAAAGAACGGTTGTGAAAACTACTTCATCAATCTTAATAGTATATACCGGTGGGACCATTGGGATGGTTCATGACCCTTCTTCGGGGGTGCTTGTACCTTTCAATTTTAAACTTATTGAAAAACAGGTTCCTGAGCTACAGCGTTTTGATTGCCGGATTGACACTGTCTCCTTTGATCCTCTTATTGATTCTTCAAACGTAAGCCCCGAAACATGGCAGAAGATGGCTGGTATCATTGGAGAAAATTACGACCGGTATGACGGATTCGTGATATTGCATGGCACAGATACAATGGCCTATTCAGCCTCTGCCCTGAGTTTCATGTTTGAAAACCTTGAAAAGCCGGTGATCTTTACAGGCTCGCAGCTACCAATAGGAATGATAAGGACCGATGGTAAAGAAAATCTTATCAGCTCAGTTGAAATAGCTGCCGTAAAAATAAATGGGAAAACACCCGTCCCGGAGGTTTGCATATATTTCGAGAATCACCTCAGGCGTGGCAACCGCACCACTAAATTCAGTTCAGAGCATTTTAATGCTTTTGACTCGCCTAACTGGCTGCCACTGGCTGTAGCAGGAATAAACATAACATTCAATGACAGAATAATACTAACACCTACTGTCAGGAAGAACATGAGGGTTAATATGAAACTTGACAGCAGCATATCTATTCTTAAACTATTCCCGGGCATAAAGAGGGAAACAGTTGAAAAATATTTTATGTCATCTCCTACCAGGGCTGTTATTATTGAATCTTTCGGTACGGGAAATGGCCCCACTGCAGCCTGGTACCTTGATGCAATCAGGGACTATATTTCAAATGGAGGGATCGTCCTGAATATTACACAATGCCATTCAGGAAGAGTTGATATGGGCCTGTACGAAACGGGCAGGTATCTGTTAAAGGCAGGTGTTGTGAGTGGTTATGATATGACTTTGGAGGCTGCCGTGGCCAAATTAATGTATTTACTTGGTAATTATCATGATGGAGATATAATTAAAAAACTTCTAAATAAAAGCCTGAGGGGAGAAATAAGTCCGTAAGGTGTTTTTTTTTAATTATTTTTCGTATTTTGGCCGCCTGAAATTCTTTGAAAAGCTGTGAGATACCAAGGGGTTCCGATAAGGAGAGATGCAGGAGTGGCTTAACTGGCACGCCTGGAAAGCGTGTGTACCCCTAAAGGGTACCGAGGGTTCGAATCCCTCTCTCTCCGCATTTATTCTGTTGCAGGAGGGTAAGGTATTCGGAAAGCAATGGCCGGCATAACTTGATCAGGCTCTGTATTAATAGTCCAAGTCCCCGGTGATCTAGTAAAATTGCGCTTGATAGAATATTAAAATAAGTATCTAAGCCTTGTTAAAGAAAGATTTTTATAAATTTGCTGAATATTATTGTACTTTAATAACTAAAATTACACACAAACCATGAAAAAACTATTTGCATTTGTAGCTGTGTTTGGGATGCTTTTCATCGGAGCATCGTTTAATGCTTTTGCTCAGGATGAGCCACAAGACACAACTGCTGTTGAGCAAGTTGCAGAAGAGACTCCAGTAGTTATGGAGGAAGAAATGCAAACTGAACCAGTAGCTGACAGTGAAGGGGCAGGTCTCCATAAGCAGATTAAGATTAAATTTGTTGAGGGTGGCGCCGGATTTATGGGTGCTGTTCTACTTACCCTTATATTCGGTCTGGCAATTGCCATCGAACGTATAATTTATCTTAACCTTGCCACAACAAATACAGACAAATTACTTAAGAAAATCGAAGATGCCCTTGAAAGTGGTGGTATTGAGGCAGCCAAAGACATTTGCCGTAATACACGCGGACCAGTAGCAAGTATATTCTACCAGGGTCTTGACAGGGCAAATGAAGGCATTGATATGGCTGAAAAATCAATTATATCATACGGTAGTGTACAGATGGGACTACTTGAGAAAAACCTCTCATGGATATCTCTCTTTATTGCTATCGCTCCTATGCTTGGTTTCATGGGTACGGTAATTGGTATGATTGACGCTTTCGATAGTATAGAACAGGCAGGTAACGTTTCCGCAGGTCTGGTTGCAGGAGGTATTAAGATAGCTCTTATTACCACTGTATCAGGTCTTATCGTTGCCGTTATCCTTCAGATATTCTATAATACTATCCTTTCAAAAATTGATAGCCTGACAAATCAGATGGAAGATTCGTCAATATCTCTGATGGATATACTTGTTAAGCACAATCTTAAAAAGTAAAACTATGTCAAATTTTACTAGCAGAATCATACAGATTATCCTCTGGGTGCTTATGGCAATTACAATCGTATTTGCCATCATATTCTATTTTGGCAATGTGAAGGAAGGAACAGCAGGAACCAAACTGGAGGAACCGCTTATAACTAACACATTCCTGTCATATGCATTTATACTTTTCTTTATTACCATAGGATTAACATTAATTTTTGCAATAATAAATGTTATTATTAATCCTAAAGGCATTAAGAAAGGTATATTGTCGATTGTTTTAGCAGCTGTGATTATTATAGTTGCTTACTTAATGGCTGATGACACCGTATTAAGAATGCCACATTATACTGGCGGAGGTAATGTACCAAAGACCCTGAAGATTGTTGATACAGGTTTAATTACTGCTTTCTTCCTGCTTGTATTTGCTTTTCTGTCAATTTTATGGTCGTCTGTTTCGAGAATTTTTAAGTAGTGATAAACAAACTCCCCAGGCGGGAATTAAAAAAATAAAATTATGGCAAGACGGGAAGTACCGGATATACCTGGTGGCTCACTGGCGGACATAGCATTTCTCCTGCTAATCTTTTTCCTTGTTACAACTACAATGGAAACAGATACAGGCCTGATGCGTAAACTCCCGCCTCTCCAGGATCCGGATCAAGAACAAAGCGATGATCAGCAGATACATGAGAGAAACATCCTTGTTGTAAAAGTTAATAAGGATAATATGCTACTGGTCGAAGGAGAAATAATCCAGATCAGTGAACTCAAGGACATTGCTAAGGAATTTATCCTTAATCCCAACAATGCTGAGGATCTGCCTGAGAAAGTGGAAAAAGTTATACCCCCTTTCGGCGCAGTCCTGGTGGCTAAACAGGCTGTTATATCGCTCCAGAACGACTATGGTACAACATATGGCGTCTATATAGCTGTCCAGAATGAGCTCCTGGCTGCAAGGGATGAAGTGAGAAATGACCTGTCAATGCAGACGTGGGGCATACCCTATGATGACCTGGATGAAGACCGGATGGCTGCAGTGGATGAGTATTATAACGCGCCTATCTCAGAAGCGGAACCTAAAAAGATCGGAGGAGAGTAATATGAGTAAATTCAAAAGACGTACAGGAAAAGCAGGTGTTGGTAAAATAAATACCGCATCACTGCCTGATATTGTATTTATGCTATTGTTCTTCTTCATGACGGTAACAGTTATGAGGGAAGTGGAACTGAAAATAACGGTAAGACTACCTGACGCTACTCAAGGGAAGAAACTGGAGAAAAAATCGCTGGCAAGCTTTATCTATATAGGTAAACCGTTGCTACAACTCCAGGCTACATTTGGCTCTGAGCCAAAAATACAGCTAAACGATGCATTCAAGGAGATAGATGATATTCAAGACTTTATAGTCCAGGAAAGGGAAGCTCTCGATGAGTCTGACCAGGCTAAAATGCTTGTATCCCTGAAAATAGACAGGGAAACAAGGATGCAAATTGTAACTGAAGTAAAGCAAGCTTTACGCAGGGCCAATGCCTTGAAAATCATGTATGCAAATATGCCAGTTGATAGGATCACCAACTTGGATTGATCTTACAATAATATAGTAAGGCCCTGACAGGAAACCGTCAGGGCTTTTTTGTCTGTATAGATTATGACTGACTGGAACATTATACCGGAGCCTTTTAATTTAAACCCACTCAAACATCATATGGGTTATATAAAATCTTTTACCGTTAGATGCGGTGATATCTCCGAAGAAGAAATTAAAGAGGATATCATACCGGTACTCAGGCATCTTGGCACTTCGGTAGCTGATATCTATACCGGCAGATTACAGCTTGATGAAATTATTGCCGAGTTTAACATCCTGAGGATGAACGAAGGCCTGAATTCAGAAGAATCATTCCTGCAGTGGATAGCACAAACAAATACAGGATACCGGAAATATTCCCTCTCCGATTCATCTCACTGGGTCGTGAAATACCTCGCTGATAACCACCGGTACTTCCACATTTTCCCTGGAAGAAACATAGTATGGACCGTGCGCAGCAGGGGAAATTCGCTCAAAACGGCAATACTATACAATATACTTTTCGATAAGGGAGATATCCTCCTTAACGATCTCAACTCTGTAAGAAGGATGCTGTCACTTTCACCTCTCAGAAGTACCGAATCAGCTTCAAGTATTATTAATGATATCAGGATGCTTCAGTCGTCCTAAAACCTGTGCATGTATGAACATTTGAAGAAAAAGCCTCTTGTTGTTTCAAGAAACCGATCATCCCTTATATAACGACCATCTTCCCACTTTAGTTTTTCATATAAAGAGCCATAGCCAAGGTAAACCACAGTCCCGGGTATATAATTAAAGGAAGCCAGGAAATCTGTAAGCAACTCTTCCCTGTAACTGTTGTACTCACTTATCACCCTTAGGAAAAAATATTTATTCAGCTGGTAGGTTATCTTGCCTCGCAGAATCGAATACTTATATTCCTGTTCCCCGGTAGCAGTTGCCTTCAAATCTGTATACCTGTAGGTAAAATCAAAATGGAGCTTATCAGATGGTTTATAGTTACCCATTAATACGAGGTAATTACTTATTCCCTGAAAGGGAGGATCACCAGGATAATATATCGATCCAAGATGCTGATACAATCCTGCCAGAGTGATTTTCTTGCCCAACTGGGTGCTCAACAGTGAGTGAAACCCCCCTGTTTTAAACCTGTAACCCCGGAATACTTCGGTGGAATATTCGGCCTTGAGCTTGATATAGGTCGATCCCCTGAAATAAACCCAGCTCGCCAGGTGATCAATGGTCTCCCAGAGTTCATATTCAATATCAAATGTCTGTCTTGAAAATAATTCGAGATCTATCCTCCTTATAAATCCACTTTCCGGGTAAAACTTTGGTTTCAGCAATCCTTTAATGTAATTTATTCCCGTACGGTTGATGAAGCCTGGCTCGGAAATAAAATCTTTGCTTATACTTTTACCGCCCAGTGAATAACTTATATTCCTGCTATCGTGAGCATATTCAGCAGATATCATATAACCATTATCTGCTTCAGCCACTTTATTTATACTGTTGCCGGACAGTACAGCATTAAACTGTATTGCACTACCCTTGCCTATACGGAAATGGCCGTCAATACCACCAACCCTGTTATAAGCAGTATCCAGTTCCCTGCCCGTGTAAATACTCCCGAGGTAACTATCTTCAGACAGGCTATACTTTACTCTGAATACAGGAAAATGAGCCATTGAATTAACTGTTGATTCCCCTGAAGGATCATTTATGCGGTCGGCTGCGTATATTCCAGCCAGGCTTATCCTATCACCTGCCTTCCCACTTAGTTTCAGGCCCGCATATGGGTTTATTATTGCCCTTGTATGTACCAGGGTACCTACAGGATCATGCTCATCAGCCCTGGTTGCAGCAAAATTAAAATTATCAAGACCTTCCAGGAAGAAAGGTCTTTTTTCCTGGTAATAAAGCTTATACCTTAAATTAATATCAACCTGCCCTGCATCAGCTTCAACCTGACTGAAATCCGGATTTAGAGTACCGTCAAGTATTAACTGGGATGTAATACCATACTTTGCTGTCAGGCTAAACTTAGGTTTGCGCTCCGAGCTGGTCATCTCACCTCCTTCATGAATATTGCGGTAAGTATACGTGAAAGCAGGAAGTATCTCAAAAAGAGCATAATGCTTAACATCATAATAGATCAGTGGTTTCATCTGAGTAAGAAAAGCAAAGCCTTTTTCAGGATCCATGGGAGGGTATGACCCATTGACTGCCTGCCTGCTTATTTTTCTCTCAAAGAAAACTGCCATTTCAACCGGCTCACTGTTGGAAAAACGTATGCTCTTAAGCGGTATTTTTACTTCTATGCTATACCCCTCATCGCTTATTAATCCTGCACTGTACCATACAAAATCAACACTGAAATCCTCCTGACCCGAAGCAAATCTGCTGTCCATTTGTATCCCGTGCGGGTTAATATAAAACGCATATAATGATTGCTGGTCATTGAAGCTATCAAGATTAATGCAAACCCAGTCATCGTCCCGGATATTATCCCTGGAATTTACTGATGCTTTTATTTTCTCAGGGTCATCGTCATAGCACTGGTAGGCAAAATACAGGTTCTCCTCGTCGTAGGCCATATGAACCACCGTTTTAAAATCCAGATCATTGCCAAAATCAGGAATAAAGGATTTAAAGCCTGTGACTGATGGAGCTTCATTCCATATCCGGTCATCAAGCAAACCATCAATCCTGGGAGGAGCATCAGTCTTTAGAGGTTTAAGGGGATCTGACTGGGGAAAAAGGCTTATAAATGTCAGAGATATCAGAATAAAAGCGCTTGTAATTCTTTTCATGAGCTTAGCAATGCTGTCCGTTTATTTCAAAAAACAGCCAATTTATAACAAATTTTTTAATTTGAATCCAGTTAAAATAAAATATGAATAGGGTATACGCCTTACCGAAGGTCATATAATAAAACCATCAATATGATGAAAGAATTACTCCTGACAATGCTGACCCTGATTATATTTTCCTTACAGTCATGTAAAACAAGGGAAGGTTGCCCTGAAAGCGCCTTCCCTGGCTGTAAGTTGCCTGATAACAACCCGGAACTTTTTGCCCCCGGTTTTATAACAGGCCATTACCAGACTAGAGATATAGCAATTAATCCTGAAGGTAGTGAAATATATTTTGGAGCCCTGATATCAGGATATTATACTATTCTGGTCACCGTAAAGACAGATGATGGATGGACCGAGCCACGTGTTGTTGATCATATGGAAGATGCTTCATATATGAATATTGAGCCGGCAATATCATATAACGGTGAACATTTTTATTTTCTCTCAAACAGGCCTGAACAGGAAGGAGATAATTCCATGGATCAGGATATATGGGTTATGGACAAAACAGAGACAGGATGGAGCGAGCCTTACAACCTTGGGCCACCGGTAAACTCAGAATCGGCAGAATTTTACCCATCACTAACCAGTGACGGGACAATTTATTTTACACGCAATGAGCAGGGTTCACAGCAAAGTTATATCTACAGGGCAAAGCTAGTTGAAGGTCAGTACCAGGAACCTGAGAAACTACCGGAACAGGTTAATTGTGGTGTAAACCGCTTTAACGCTTTTATTGCTTATGATGAAAGCTATATTATTGTACCTGCTGCCGGCCGAGATGACAGCCATGGTAATACTGATTATTATATAGTATTCCGGACTGAAGATGATAAATGGAGTGATCCTGTTAATATGGGAGATAAGATAAATACAACCGATGGATTTGAATTCTCAGCTTATGTTACCAGGAATAATGAGTATATTTTTTTTATGTCCAGACGATTAAGGGATAAGCCCGAAAGCTTAACCTGGAAATACCTGAAGGAAATATCATGCAAACCTGAATCCGGGAATCCATCAATTTACTGGATGGAAGCAGGTTTTATCGATTCCCTTAAAAAACAAGCCGTTTACAGGTAGACTCATACAGTCTTATAGAAAATACCACGATCCTGCCTGACAGGTTCAATTTTATTTTCCGACTCCAGTACATCAAGATATTTGTTGATCTCACTTATATGCATGCCAAGGGTTTCACTCAGGTCGTCAATGGTACAGGGCCGCCTGCTTATCATCCCAATTATTGCTTCCTCTGCATCCTTTCGATATGATTGTACTTCTTTCCTCTCTGGTGCTGCAGCAATTATTTCTACATAATCCAGGCCCCATAATTCGACAATTCTTTCTAATTCCTCCCTGTCTGCCGATCTGAGATCGCTAACAGTGCCCGGCCTGTCAAGGGTGTTCAGTTGCACTGAGTCCGGGTTTATACGTAAAATAGCTTTCTTAAGTTCTATCAACTCATTATCGTAATAATTATAACCCGGTAAAATAAATATCTCAAGGAATATTTTCCCTTTGTATTCTTTTCTGAAATCTACCAGTCCCTGGATATAGCTTTTAATATCAAGGCCTTTTGCCGGGCGGTTTATGCGTGCAAAAACATCTAAGGTGGCTGCATCAAGTGATGGAAGGACAATATCTGCACCCATAAGTTCCTGCCTTACATGCTTATCCGAAAGCAGTGTACCATTCGTCAGAACAGCAACAGGTATATCAGGTTTAAATTCCTTAATGAAATCCATTACATCACCAAGGCATATATTAAGGGTAGGCTCACCCGATCCTGAGAAAGTTATAAAATCAGGATCGGGATTATTATTGAAAAAATGTATTATTTCATCTCTTACCCTGTTAAAGGGTACATATTCCATCCTTTTCGTCGTGAGTTTGGTCGTCCTTCCTACCTCACAGTATACACAGTCCAGCGAGCAAACCTTCCGTGGGACAAGGTCGACACCCAGGGACATTCCCAGTCGCCTGGAAGGAACCGGCCCAAATAAATACTTATACATTTATCACCTTTTTCAACTATATCTCTGACGAAGCGGTGCTTCGTCTCTACTTTTTTCTTTTTCCACCGGCGTTCACTCCAGACGCTTCGGTCTTGATCTGCGATACCTTAAGCCGGGGTCTTCGATTCGCTACGACTTTTGTCTTTTTACTTTTGTCTTTTATCTTTTGTCTTTTATCTTTTGTCTTTTATCTTTTGTCTTTTGTCTTTTGTCTTTTATCTTTAATATTTGTGATTCCGGGGGGATTCGAACCCCCAACCAACAGAACCGGAATCTGTCATTCTATCCATTTGAACTACGGAACCATAATACGGTGCTAAATTAACTCCTGCATATGATATTTCAAAGCTCATGCCATATAATGATAATTGATAAGTTTTTCCTAATTTCGCAAACCATAAGATTTATTGAAAATAATTGCCCTAATGGAATATAAATTCAGGGAAATAGAGAAAAAATGGCAAAAATACTGGGAAGAGAACAAAACCTTCAAGGTTTTTGATGATCTGAAAAATCCAAAAAAATATTATATCCTGGATATGTTTCCCTATCCTTCCGGGTCAGGGCTTCATGTAGGGCACCCGGAAGGCTATACTGCTTCCGATATTGTAGCCAGGTATAAAAGGATGATGGGATATAATGTTCTGCACCCCATGGGATGGGATGCCTTCGGCCTGCCGGCAGAGCAATATGCAATGGAAACGGGAACCCATCCGGCAACAGTCACTAACAAGAATTGTGATACTTTCAGGAGGCAGATCAAAGACATAGGTCTGAGTTATGACTGGGACAGGGAAATAAATACAACCGATCCAGGATATTTCAAGTGGACACAGTGGATCTTCATTCAACTATATAATACCTGGTATGATGAAAAACTTAATAAGGGAAGGCATATAAACGAACTGGAAGTACCGGATGATATTCTTAAACAGGGAGATGAGCCAGTCCGGTCTTTTATAGACAGCAAACGGCTGGCTTATTACGATAATGCCCAGGTATGGTGGTGTTCAAACTGTAAAATTGTATGTGCCAACGAAGAAGTGCTGACTGATGGATCGCATGAGAAATGCGGACATCCGGTGGAAAAAATGAATCTCAAACAATGGATGCTGAAAATTCCCCTTTATGCCGAACGTTTGCTCAAAGGCCTCGATGAAGTGGATTGGCCTGAAGGAATAAAAGATCAGCAGCGTAACTGGATAGGCAAATCAACCGGTGCAGAAGTGAAATTCCACCTTGAAAATACGGATGACATAATTTCTGTTTTTACTACAAGACCCGATACACTGTTCGGAGCCACTTATATGGTGCTTGCCCCCGAGCATGAATTGACATCTAAACTAACTACCCCTGAACACAGGGAGGAAGTAAATAAATACGTTAAGGAAGCTGCCCTTAAATCGGACCTTGACCGTACCGATCTTGCCAAGGATAAAACAGGCGTATTTACCGGATCATACGCAATAAATCCGGTAAATAACAAGAAAATACCTGTCTGGATAGCTGACTATGTACTGACAGGATATGGTACAGGTGCAATAATGGCCGTACCCGCACACGATGAACGGGATTTTGAATTTGCCAATAAATTCGGTCTCACTATTGATTGCATTATGAACCCCGACACAGATGACCTGGAACTAAAGGAAAAAATTATTAGTGGCAGGGCTTGCTGGACCGAAGACGGGATTTATATTAATTCATCCGATATAAGTACCGGCCTTGATATTAACGGCCTGAAAAAGGAACGGGGCATAAAGGAAACCATTAACTGGCTGGCATCAAGAGAGCTGGGAGAGGCTACAGTAAATTATAAGCTGCGTGACTGGTTGTTCAGCCGGCAAAGATACTGGGGTGAACCATTTCCTGTAATACACTGGGAAGATGGTACGATAAGTGTACTTGATGAATCTGAATTACCCCTTGAACTTCCAGTGCTGGAGAAATATCAGCCAAGTGAAAATGGCGAATCGCCACTGGCAAATGCCGATGAATGGCTGACAGTTATGGATGGTAACGGACGTAAAGGAAGAAGAGAAACTAATACAATGCCCCAGTGGGCAGGATCATGCTGGTACTACCTTCGCTATATAGATCCACGCAATGATAACGCTATTTTCAACAAGGAAAAAGAAAAATACTGGATGCCCGTAGACCTCTATATAGGAGGGGCTGAGCATGCAGTACTTCACCTGCTTTACAGTCGTTTCTGGCATAAAGTGCTGTACGACCTTAGTTTTGTCTCACATGATGAGCCATATCTCAGACTCTTTAACCAGGGTATGATATTAGCCTTTGCCTATGAAACAAAAACAGGAGCAAAAATATCGGCTGACCTGGTTGAAGAACAGGAAGGAAAATACTACAACAGGAATACCGGTGAGGAGCTAACCCAGATAGTGGCTAAAATGTCGAAATCATTGAAGAATGTAGTAAACCCTGATGATATTATACAAAGATACGGAGCTGACTCCTTCAGACTATATGAAATGTTCATGGGTCCTCTTGATGCAAGCAAACCCTGGGATGAAAAGGGAGTAAAAGGAGTATTTGGCTTTCTTACCAGGGTGTCAAGGCTATTTGGTGATTTATCAAATATAAGCGATGAAGAAGAGAGCACAGAAATACTACAGTCGCTGCACAAAACAATAAAAAAAGTTGAAAATGATATTGAGAACCTAAGGTTCAATACCGCTATTTCCTCATTGATGATATTCACCAATAATGCAATAAAACAGGGTAAGCTGAATGTAGGTACTGCAGAAACTTTTGCAAGAATACTCCATCCCTTCGCTCCTCACATGGCAGAGGAGCTCTGGGAGCTATACGGTAATAAGGAAAGTCTCGCATATGAAGAATGGCCTGAAGTAAATGAAAAATACCTGGTGGAGGAAACATTTGAATATCCTGTTTCATTTAACGGTAAACTTCGATTCAAGCTGTTACTGCCACTTGATATGCCTGATGAGGAAATGGAAAATGCTGTTTTAAGCGATGAAAGAGCAATAAAGTGGCTGGAAGGGAAACAACCCCGCAGGATAATCATTGTCAAAGGGAGAATAATAAATGTCGTCATATGAATCGGTTGATCTTGTTTGTTCTAACAGCAATATTGTCATCTCTGATATTTTACAGTTGTACTGAATCGTCAGCTAACATTAAGGTTACGGAAAGGCATGAGCCCTCTGAAAAATCCACTGAACAAAAATATGATACCTATGGTATCGACACAACACATTATGAATTGGTGACAGAAAAGGTGAGATATAACCAATTCCTTTCAGAGATGCTCGAAGATTATAATATTAGCTATAGCCAAATAGAACGGCTGGTCCAAAACTCCGGTGACATATTTGATATAAAGAAAATAAAAGCCGGGAATAAGTATACACTGTACATTAGACCTGATACTGTCAGAAGGGTTGATTACATGGTATATGAGCATGATATTTCAAACCATTACATATTTGACTTCTCGGAAGAACCAATTATCACCAAAGTCGAAAGACCTTCAAGGCTACAGTTAAAATATTCATCGGGAATAATAGAGACATCCCTGTGGAATGCGATGATAGATAATGACCTGCATCCGGTGCTTGCTGTTGAACTGTCCGAAATATATGCCTGGTCTATCGATTTTTTTGGCCTGCAGAAAGGTGACAGGTTCAAAGTAATATATGAGGAGGAATATATTGATAGCATTTCCAACGGGGTATACAAGATTCATGCAGCATTATTCGAACATTCAGGCAATGCGTTCTATGCCATCCCTTTTATCCAGGACGGGAACGAAAGCTATTATGACCTTGAAGGCAACAGCCTGCGTAAAGCTTTTCTGAAAGCTCCTCTGAGGTACTCAAGAATAAGCAGCAGGTATTCAAATAGCAGAATGCATCCGATACTGAGGATTCGAAGGCCACATCATGGTGTCGATTATGCAGCACCAATAGGCACGCCTGTTATGTCTATAGGAGACGGCAGGATAATAATGAGGGAATACCAGAGTGGCTCCGGACGGATAGTGAAAATAAGGCATAATAGTGTTTATACTACTGCATATATGCACCTGAGCAGTTACGGCAAAGGGATAAGTGTAGGGAAATACGTAAAACAGGGAGATATTATTGGTTATGTTGGAAGCTCCGGACTATCAACGGGCCCTCACCTCGATTTCAGATTCTATATGAACGGTCATCCCGTTGATCCTCTCAAGGTTAAAGCTCCACCCGTCGAGCCTGTCACTGAAGAGAACATTGAAAAATTTGATCAGATATGCAATGTATTGGTTCAGCTGTTAGATTCATTCTGAGCTTTCAGGATAACTTCCTCTACTATCCTGGGATAGTATTGATGCTCAAGCATGTGTATCCTTTCAGCAAGTGATTCCGGACTGTCATCAGGTCTGACATCACAACGGGCCTGAAAAATAATATCCCCCTCATCATATCTTGAATTAACATAATGTATGCTTATTCCTGATTCCTTCTCCTTGTTATCAATAACAGCCCTGTGTACCCTGCTACCGTACATCCCTTTACCACCATAATCAGGAAGCAGTGCCGGGTGAATATTTACTACCCTGCCTGGGAAATGATCAAGTATTTCATCGGGTATAAGCCACAAAAAACCTGCAAGAACAATGAAATAAATATCATTCTCAAGCAACATTTTCAGGACCTTTCCATATGTGTAAAGATCATCACGGTCGAAAATCCGGGCAGTTATTGAAAACTTCCTTGCCCTTTCCAGTACAAGAGCATCAGCATTATTAGATAATATTAATTTTACTTTTGCTGTTTTTTTGTTCGAAAAATATTCAATAAGCTTTTGAGCATTAGTGCCTGAGCCTGAAGCAAAAATAGCTATATTTCTCATTATCTTAGTTTTACATAATTAGTGTCGGTGATGAATAATAAAAATAAATACTCTTATTTATCTGTATATCAATATTATCTCTTTTATTTCTAATAAATATTTTTAAATTTGTTTGAATAATATTGCGCAAATATATTTCTTTGCAAGGTTTTAAAATTAATTATTATTAACCAAAATTTGAGATTATGTCTGATATTGCAGCAAAAGTAAAAGAGATCATCGTTGACAAATTAGGAGTTGACGAATCAGAGGTTACCCCTGAAGCTAGTTTTACTAACGATCTGGGTGCAGATTCTCTTGATACTGTTGAGCTTATCATGGAATTTGAAAAGGAATTCAACATGGGAATTCCTGATGATCAGGCAGAAAACATCAGCACTGTTGGTGAAGCCATCAAGTACATTGAGGAAAATGCAAAATAATATTGCATAATTAGGTAAATCAAAAACATGAGTAGGGTTGTAGTTACTGGTCTGGGAGCCATAACTCCGATCGGTAAAAATATTGAAGAATACTGGACGGGACTGAAATCCGGTACCAGTGGGTCGGATTGGATCACGCGTTTTGACGCGGAAAATTTCAAGACGAAGTTTGCCTGTGAGATCAAAGGCTATAACCCTGTTGATTATTTTGACCGTAAGGAATCCCGTAAGCTGGATGTCTATGCCCAGTACGCTCTAATTTCTGTTGCAGAAGCAATCCAGGATGCAGGACTTGATCATGATAAAATAGATAAAGATCAGGCCGGTGTAATTTGGGCTTCAGGCATCGGAGGGATAGAAACATTTCTTAACGAAATTGCGGGCTTTGTTACGGGGGACGGTGTTCCCCGTTTCAGCCCTTTTTTCATCCCCAAGATGATTTCTGACATTGCCGCGGGCCATATATCCATTAAATACGGGTTCGAGGGCCCTAATTATGGTACCGTATCAGCCTGTGCCTCATCAACGCACGCCATTATTGATGCCTTTAACCTGATAAAGCTGGGCAAGGCAAAATTATTTATTGCCGGAGGATCGGAAGCTGCAATAAACCAGGCCGGAATTGGCGGTTTTAACTCAATGCAGGCCATGTCAACAAATAATGAAGAGTATAAGACAGCCTCAAGGCCGATGGACCTTAACCGCGATGGTTTTGTGATGGGAGAAGGAGGAGGCGCTCTTATTCTTGAGGATTATGATCATGCCAGGGCCCGGGGTGCGAAAATATATGCTGAAATATGCGGAACAGGGATGACAGCCGACGCCTACCACATTACAGCTCCTCACCCAGATGGAATAGGTGCATACAAGGTAATGAAGATAGCCCTTGAAGAATCAGGACTTAAGAAAAAAGATATTGATTACATAAATGTGCACGGTACTGCAACACCACTTGGTGATATATCAGAAACCAGGGCCATCGTTAACCTTTTTGGAGAAGCTGCATACAATATTAACATTAGTGCCACCAAATCAATGACCGGGCACCTCCTGGGAGCTGCCGGAGCCATAGAAGCTATTGCCTCCATATTGGCAATCCAGAATAATATTGTCCCTCCTACCATAAATCAGGCTACTCCTGATCCAAATATAGACCAGAAGTTAAACCTGACAGTAAACAAGGCTCAGAAAAGGGAAATAAAAAGTGCTATTAGCAATACATTCGGTTTCGGGGGACATAATGCTTCTATTATTATCAAAAAAATCTGATACCCGGTTTGTCGGCAAAGCATAATACAACAGGTAAGAATACAAGAATCCTTGATAAAAAGTCATTACGATCAGAGTTAAAAAAGATTCTTGGATTCAAACCATCAAGGCCGGCCATATATGAAACCGCCTTAATCCATCGTTCAGCTACATTAGAAATAGCCGAGGGCGGTGCTATTAACAATGAACGCCTTGAATACCTTGGTGATGCAGTCCTTGATGCTGTCCTTTCAGAATATCTTTTCAATCACTATCCTGAAGCCCCGGAAGGAGAACTAACGAAGCTGAGAGCCAGGCTTGCAAACAGAAGTACTCTCAATAAGCTCGCACTTTCAATGCACATTGATAATTTGTTGATTAACCATATAGGTAATAATTCATTATCAAAAAATATATTTGGAGATGCACTGGAAGCTATTATTGGTGCATTGTTCATTGATAAGGGATATTCAAGTACAAAGAAATTCATAATTAAAAATATTTTATCCGATCACATAGATCTCAACAACGTGATTAATACCGAGACTGATTATAAAAGCCAGGTATTCCAGTGGGCTCAAAAAATGAAGAAACAAATCAGTTTTAATTATAATGAAGACTATGATTTCAATGATAAAAAATATGTATTCAGTACTGTACTGAGTATTGACCATGAAATATATGGACAAGGGACGGGAACCTCAAAAAAGGAAGCTGAACAGAAGGCTTCGCTCGAGGCGCTGAGTAAAATCAATAAGAATGGCCCCATTCTTAAGATCTAATTTTTTACTATCTTTATTAGGCATTAAGCCAGAAGATGAAAGCTCCACCAAAAAAGACAAGGCATAAGCTGAGTGTTAACGATCATAATTCAGATCAATACCTCGGGCTTGCATCAGCTGAAGCGGATTACAAGATTTCTATAATCCTTAACACCGAGCTGGGGCTGAAATTCAAGAGCAGTACCCCTGTGATTATAACCATTGACAGAAAAGAAACCAAGTTCACAAGATTCACTTCTGAATCAAAATACAGCGAAACTGTATTTGAACTAATAAGTAATGACTCGGGCCGGGAGAAACTTATGTCCAAAATTCCTTCCATAGATTTTATTCTGAGAATTAAAGGTATGGATTCAAAGGATACGCTGGAACAGATTATAAACAAAATAAGAAGAATCAAAGAGATAACCTGGGTTTTCAAAATTGATAAAGATACCCAGATAGAAAATTCAGTTCTTCAGATTTTGCCTTGAAATGGAAAGATTCAGGCTCAACGTTTCCCGTTACTAATTTTCAGGATGTGCCCATCTCTATACTGTTCTAAAGATTCTTTCCTTACTATTACAATAATCATAAACAAGAATGAGCGGATAAATTTATCCGCTCATTCTTAACTAACCCTAAAACCTAAGTTATGAAAAGTGTACTCCTTTTTATGTAAGAAAGGGAGGTGATGGCTCACCTCCTTATCCTTTCTTAACCCAAAACTAACTAATCTAACCTATGAAAAAAACCTCAATAATTAAAATTCAAATATCGTGCCAATCTTTATTTATCAGAGATTATCTAATTAATTTCAATTTTCAAAGATCATTTTCATCTAATATGTTGCAAAACCTGTACCAATAGCATAAATAATGTTGCAGAATAAGCTTAAAAAGACGTTAAATTTAGTTAAAAAGCTCTTAATAATAATTTTAAGAAATACTTTTGTATAACAGAAGCAGTAAAATATCATTATATCAGGTTGATAACTGGGGTAAAAGATGAAGAGGAAGACTATTATAATACTTGCCATTATTATCTCTGTTGTACTGTCGGGTCTGATGCTTATACAGATATACTGGATCAATAATTCGATAGAAGCAAAGAATCAGCAGTTCAGGGTATATGTTAACAATGCCCTTAATGCTGTTGTTCTTGATATGGAACAGCAGGAAACTATAGAGAGAATAGTTCAAGAGATTGACATGCCTCTTGTTGATTCCGTTGTTGCTATTGTCCCTTCCCACTCTGTTCTCGCTCGCCAGTTGAGAGGATACAGGTCTGAATCAAACATCCCCATGCTTGAAGATCAGGAAGATGAACTTGCTGCCCTTACTATAAGCAGGGAGGGACAAAAAATACTTTTCTATTCTGATGATGAATTCTTCTACCCTGATGAAGAGATCCCCGAACTATCTTCACAAAGCCTCAGGGCAGGCATAAACGACAGAATAACAAACAAAACTGTGCTTCTTGAAAACATTATGGGGAAAATTATAGCCCATACCCCTGAACTGTCTGAGCGAGTTGACCCCGATAGGGTAAATATGCAGATTGATCAGATGCTAGGAAGGCTGGGTATTTCGCTTGACTATGAATTTGCGATTACATCGTCAGGAAACCCGGTTTACAGCACTGACGAATTTGATATGGGCTCTGATGCCAATAAATATATCAGGCAGCTATTCCCAAACGATCCTGTCCCGCTTCAAAACATGATCTATTTGTACTTCCCGAAGGAAAAAAATTATCTGTTCAAACAGGTTGGATTTATGGGGATCTCATCCATTATCGTTACTCTCTTCCTGATTGTTTTTTCAGTTGGTAATATATTGATTATACTCCGCCAGAAAAGGATATCTGAAATCAGGGATGACTTTATAAACAATATGACCCACGAGCTAAAAACACCCATATCTACTATATCACTTGCTTCTCAAATGATGGCAGACAGAAGTATTTCGAAGGAAAAGAAAAATCTGGATAAGATATCAGGAATACTGAATGACGAATCGTTGAGACTTAAATACCAGGTTGAGAAAGTACTTCAGGCTTCGGTATTTGACAGGGGGACAATGAAATTGAAAAAGGTTGATACGGATATCCACCGTATAATTAACAATGCCATCGATAATTTCAGGTTGCAGATATCTGATACAGATGGCATACTCATAAAGGAGTTAAACGCAAAGGAATCACGGCTTAAGGTAGATGAGAACCATGTGTTTAACATGATATCCAATCTTCTTGATAATGCAATAAAATATTCAAAAGGCAATCCTGAAATAAAAATTGAGACAACTGATGATGCAAAAAATCTCAATGTTTCTGTTTCGGATAATGGAATTGGAATAAAAAAGGATGATATAAAAAGAATCTTTGACAAATTTTACAGGGTTCCAACAGGTAATATCCATAATGTTAAGGGCTTTGGCCTGGGATTGAGTTATGTTAAAAGGATAGCCGAAGAGCATAATGCTAACATCTCCGTTCATAGCCAGATAAATAAAGGAACCCGGTTTGTAATCAGTTTCCCTAAAAATAACTGACCATGGCAAAAATATTATTAGCTGAAGACGACAATAACCTGGGAACACTTCTGAGTGATTACCTGGAAGCAAAAGGCTACAAGGTAGTACATCTCACAGATGGAAAGAAGGCACTTGACACTTTCAGGACGGAGACTTTTGATCTGTGTCTGCTGGACATTATGCTTCCAGAAATTGACGGAATAAGCCTTGCCAGGAAGATAAGGAAAATTGAACAAAATATACCGTTCATCTTTTTAACAGCCAAGTCACTTGAGAAAGACAAGCTGGAAGGATTCTCAGCAGGTGCTGATGATTATATTACAAAACCTTTCTCAATGGAAGAGTTGTTATACAGGATTGAAGCAATACTGAGGAGAACAAAATCCTATACTGAAGAGGAGCCTGATGAATATAAGCTTGGGAAATTTACCTTTTATCCTCTTACGCAAATACTTGATTCTGATGAAGGTCCTCAAAAGCTTACAACAAAGGAATCAGAACTACTTAAACTGCTTTGCAAAAATAAGAATGAGGTACTTGAAAGGAATTATGCACTACGCACAATATGGGTTGATGATAACTATTTCAATGCACGGAGCATGGATGTATACATAACAAAGCTCCGTAAATATCTAAAAACTGACCCGTCCATAACCATCCTTAATGTGCACGGGAAGGGCTACAGGCTTCTTTGTGAATAAATAGCTTATGCTTTCAATCCATTTTGAGGACTGCCAGGAAAGCCTGCTGTGGCACCTCAACATTACCCACCTGCCTCATTCGCTTCTTCCCTTTCTTCTGTTTTTCAAGAAGTTTTCTTTTCCTGGTAATGTCACCGCCGTAACATTTTGCAGTAACATCTTTCCGTACTGCTTTAACGGTTTCCCGGGCGATTATTTTAGCCCCTATTGCTGCCTGTATAGCTATATCGAACTGCTGCCTGGGTATAAGCTCTTTCAGTTTAACGCACATCCTTCGCCCGAAATCATATGAATGGCCTTTGTAAATAAGGGTTGAAAGTGCATCGACCATTTCCCCGTTGAGCAAAATATCAAGTCTGACAAGGTCAGCCTTCTTATAAGATGAATAGTGGTAATCAAATGAAGCATAGCCTCTTGAAAGACTCTTCAACTTATCATAGAAATCAAACACAATTTCTGCAAGTGGCAGTTCAAAAGTTACCTCTACCCTGTCACTCGTCAGGTAAACCTGATTTTTAAACGTCCCCCGTTTATCAATGCATAAATTCATTATATTACCCACATACTCTGATTTACTTATTATCTGGGCAATAATATAAGGCTCTTCAATCCTGTCAATATTTGTAATAGAAGGAAGCCCTGATGGATTATGCACCTCAACCATTTCACCTGCTGTGGTATATACATTATATGATACATTAGGAACGGTAGTTATCACATCCATATCAAACTCTCTGTCAAGCCTCTCCTGTATTATCTCCATATGTAAAAGACCAAGGAAGCCACATCTGAAACCAAAACCAAGAGCTGCAGATGATTCAGGTATAAATGAAAGTGAGGCATCATTAAGCTGAAGTTTTTCAATTGATGACCGCAGATCCTCATAATCATCTGCATCAACAGGATATATTCCGGCAAATACCATTGGTTTGACATTTTCGAAACCTGCTATCCCTTTTTCACATGGCCTTTCAAGATGTGTTATGGTATCCCCTACCTTAACCTCCCTTGATTCCTTGATCCCGGAAATAATGTACCCAACATTGCCTGCGCTCAAATGGTCCCTGGCTTCCTGCTTTATTTTAAGCACACCTATTTCATCAGCATTATATTTTTTCCCCGTATTGTAAAATTTAACAGAGTCTCCTGTTCTCAATGTCCCGTTAACTACCTTGAAATAGGCAATTATACCCCTGAAAGAATTAAAGATTGAATCAAAGATAAGAGCCTGCAGAGGTGCGTCAGGGTCTCCCACGGGATGAGGGATGTATGTTACTATTCTTTCCAGTATTTCATCCACACCCATGCCTGTTTTAGCACTGGCCTCAATAATATCTTCCCTGTTGCAACCAATAAGATCCACGATCTGATCCTTTACCTCATCAGGCATAGCACTTGCCATATCCATCTTGTTCAGCACGGGTATTACCTCCAGGTTGTGATCAATAGCCATGTAAAGGTTTGATATAGTCTGAGCCTGTATTCCCTGTGTTGCATCAACAACCAGCAGTGCTCCTTCACATGCCGCTATTGACCTCGATACTTCATAGGAAAAATCAACATGTCCGGGTGTATCTATAAGGTTAAGCGTATATTCAGATCCCTGGTACACGTATACCATCTGTATGGCGTGGCTCTTTATTGTAATGCCTCTCTCCCTCTCCAGATCCATATTGTCAAGTACCTGGTCTTTCCTGTCTCTTTCACTAAGGGTATTCGTCTTCTCAAGCAACCTGTCAGCAAGAGTGCTTTTGCCATGATCAATATGAGCAATAATGCAAAAATTCCTTATTTTATCCATTGCCTTTCTCATTCCTTAGATTAAGCGCAAAGATATAATTAATAGTTGAATAAGTTGAGAGTGAGTTCATCCTTCGCCCTTTGGGCTTCGGCGGACGCAGTGAGAGTGAGGTACGAGCTGGTTCTAAAAAATAAAGGGGTATTGCCAGAGCAACACCCCTCTTTTAATGTTATCTTTCCTGAATCAGATCTTACAAGATAATTCGTAGAAATCAAACATTCAGCCGAATTTATTACATCATGCCGGGCATTCCTCCACCTCCCATGGCAGGATTAGGCATTGGTTCATCTTCCTTTTTTTCAACAACAACAGCCTCGGTTGTCAGGAACATTCCAGCTATTGATGCTGCATTCTCAAGTGCTATGCGGGCAACTTTAGCCGGGTCGATAACACCTGAATCATAGAAGTTCTCAAATTTATCGATACGTGCGTTATACCCGTAATCATTCTTACCTTCCTTAACAGCCTGTGCAATAACTGCTCCTTCTTTCCCGGCATTTATTACAATCTGGCGTAAAGGTTCCTCAATTGCACGTTTCACAATCTCGATACCTGTATTTTGATCTTCATTCTCACCGGTCAGCTTCTCAAGTGCTTCAATTGCTCTAATATATGTTACACCGCCTCCGGGTACAATACCTTCCTCAACTGCTGCACGGGTAGCACTCAGAGCATCATCAACGCGGTCTTTCTTTTCTTTCATCTCAACCTCTGAAGCAGCACCGATATAAAGAACGGCAACTCCGCCAGACAATTTTGCAAGCCTTTCCTGTAATTTTTCCCTGTCATAATCCGAAGTAGTGTTGGTAATCTGTTGCTTTATCTGGTTAACACGAGCTGCGATTGCATCTTTCTCTCCGGCGCCGTTTACAATAGTTGTATTTTCCTTATCAACAGATATTTTTTCTGATTGCCCGAGCATTTCAAGAGTTGTATGCTCCAGCTTAAGGCCTTTTTCTTCAGATATTACTGTTCCACCGGTAAGGATGGCTATATCCTCAAGCATTTCCTTTCTCCTGTCACCGAAACCCGGGGCTTTAACCGCACAAACTTTTAATGAGCCCCTGAGGCGGTTGACAACCAGTGTGGCAAGAGCCTCGCCTTCAACATCTTCAGCGATAATCATTAATGGTCTCCCGTTCTGTGCTGTTGTTTCAAGTATTGGAAGGAGGTCCTTCATAGTTGATATTTTCTTATCATGGATAAGAATATAAGGATTTTCAAGGTCAGCCTCCATTTTTTCAGTATCTGTAACAAAGTAGGCTGATATATAACCACGATCGAACTGCATTCCTTCAACAACCTCTACCGTTGTTTCAGTACTCTTGGCTTCTTCAACTGTGATTACGCCTTCTTTTTTAACCTTACCCATTGCTTCAGCAATAAGTTTTCCAATTGCTTCGTCATTATTTGCAGATATGCGTGCCACCTGCTCAATCTTATTCAGGTCGTCACCAACAACCTTTGCCTGTTTCGCTATATGTTTGACCACCTCAATCACAGCTTTGTCAATTCCTCTTTTCAATTCCATAGGATTGGCCCCTGCAGTCACATTCTTGAGGCCCACATTTATAATTGACTGTGCAAGAACGGTAGCTGTTGTAGTACCATCACCTGCATCATCTCCTGTTTTAGAAGCTACTTCCTTAACCATCTGGGCTCCCATATTTTCAAATGGATCTTCAAGCTCTATCTCCTTGGCCACGGTAACTCCATCTTTACTTATTTGTGGTGCTCCGAATTTTTTCTCAAGAACTACGTTCCTTCCTTTCGGGCCGAGAGTTACTCTGACAGTATTAGAGAGCTTATCAACACCTTCCTTGAGAAGGTTACGTGCTTCGATATCAAATTTAATTTCTTTTGCCATATCAATTAGTTTAAGTTGTTACGTTTATGCAATGTATAAAATATCACTATGAGACATTAAAAGGTAATCTTCACCCTCAATGTTCAGCTCCTGGCCTGCGTATTTCCCATAGAGTATAACATCTCCGGATTTTACCTCAATTTCTTCATCCTTTTTTGCCGCACCAACCAGTACGATGGTGCCCTGTTGTGGTTTTTCCTTAGCACTGTCAGGGATAATGATGCCACTTGCAGTTTTCTCTTCTGCTTCATGAGGCTTAACAAGTACTTTACCTGCCAGTATTTTACCTTTCAATTTTGCCATTTTATTTATGTGATTTGTTAAACATTAATTTTATCGACATCATCAGATTACAGAATTTGTGCCAAATCATATTTCTGTCAGATTGCATTCTCTTGCACGTCATAATTGCAAAAAAAATGTCAGTTTAGTGACAAACTGACATTTTACTGTATCATATATTTCCCTATTCTTCTTCCTGGTTACTGCTTCCCTGGTCTGGAATAGCAGTAGGAAGGTTAGGTATTGCTGTTGGATCTACTGCATTGTCTATCTGGTCCTGTATTCTGGAGGCTTCTTCCTCTACCCCATGAGGTATTGCCGCAGTGGAAACGATACTGAGAAAGAGTATAACTCCTGCCAGGGTCCATGTAGCTTTTTCAAGAAAGTCAGCTGTTTTTCTCACACCCATTGACTGACCGGTAGAAGTAAAATTTGCAGCCAAGCCTCCTCCTTTTGAGTTCTGGACCAGAACTACCATTACCTGCAGGACACAAGCTATAATTACCAGTATTGAAATAAAAACATATATACCCATCTAATCAGTTTTTTAACAGTATCTCTTTAATTTTCTCAATTTGCGACGCAAAGTAACTACTTTTTTCCGGATATTTCAAACTTAATTTCTCATAAATACTCATTGCCTTTGAATAGTAACCCTGGGACAGGTATATTCCTGCCAGTGTTTCGGATACGAGGTGTGGTGACTCCTGTCCACTCCTGGCTGATATATCCTCCTGTTCTGTTTCATCATTCTCCTTCCTTGGTTCCATTCTGGGATTGGCATTAATGAACCTGTTAAGCAATTCATCATCATCAATAAATCCCTGCTTCCCTTCATCATGGTATGCATCTTCCCCGCTTGTATCATCGTTATCCACATAAAGGTCAAGAAGGTCATTACTTTCTGTGAGGGTGTATTCATCATCATAGCTGAGTTCATCACCTGCCGCCTGTTCCTGATCATCAGCTGACTCGTCAATCTGCAGGATATCCTGGCTGCTAATCTCACTCAGCCGCATCTGAATTTCCCGTATTAATTCCTCCCGTGAACGGCCTGATTCTGTTTCATATTTACCTGATGCCTTACCCGGGCTTTTGTCACCCTGCCTGCTCTTCCCTTTATCCTGATCCTCTTTCTCATTACCTTCGGCAGCCTCAACCTTTTCATTTACTATTTCCCCTGCCTCCTGTCCATCATGGGGACTTTCCTCAGGTACCCACTCCTGAGAATTTAACAAATTGTAAAGCACTTCCCTGTCAGCTATATAGATAGCAGCCTCCTTAAGCCTTTCGGCAAATTCAATATTATCTTTCCTGTAAAGAGAATTTAACAATATTACGTATGCTGATTGAAAATATGGGTAGCTTGAGCTGATTCTGGAGATGTCATTGTACTCATTATCAGACAAAACCTTATGTCTCTTAACAATATTTATGAAATCTGCCTTATTCATAATCACCAGTTCACAAATGCCCTGTTAAAGATATCTTCAACTATCTGTTCCACTATCTTCTCTGTAAGCTCCTGCTCTACCTGGCTCAGCTCCCTTGAGCTATCGTAATCTTCGTACCTTGAAAAGGTTTGCTCAAAACTGAAATCTGGTTCTATCACGTTAGTAAATCTAACACTAACAGCAATGGTGAATCTGTTCATTGCAGCCCTGGCATCGCCCGATACTGTGAGTGGTTCAGTCCGGTAATCACTTATTTCTCCCTCAAAACTAACATCTCCTGCATCATTTACAAAGTTAAGATTTGTCTGGGCCCTGCATTTATCCATCAGTTCATTTGTCAGGTACTGGCTGAGACCCGGTTGTACAAGGTTAGCCCTGTTCTCAAAATATTCAACGTTTATAGTCTTTACATCAGGTGAAATACTGGCTCCACTCATAGAGTAAGTAACTGTACATCCATTACCTGTGAATGCAAGGAAAGTAAAGACCGGTATAATAAGCGACCTGATGAAAAAAGTTGCGTTAAAATATTTACAGATTGATACCATATTCCTTTATTTTCCGGTAAAGTGTTCTTTCAGAAATTCCCAGCTCCTCTGCGGCAAGTTTCCTTTTGCCACTATACTTTTCAAGTGCCTTGGTTATCAACTCTATCTCCTTGTCTACCAGGGAGAGTGATTCTTCCACTATCTCTTCAGTATCCTGTATCTGATCATGTCTCCTGGACTTTGGCAAATTCATTTCTGCCTCGGTTCTCTCCGGAGAGTCGCCGGGTATATCCTCAACATTAGTATCATTATACAATCTTTTTATGACACCTGAGTTCCTGTCATCAAGATGAATTGAAGCCGGCCCTTCACGAAGCATATCCAGTACAAGTTTCTTAAGATCATTCATGTCATTCTTCATATCAAAGAGGATCTTATACAGGATCTCTCTCTCTGATGAGAATGAGCTTTCTGCCTCTCTTTTTATTACTGCGGGCAATTTTATGCTCCCATAGTCAGGCAGGTATGCTTTTAAGGTTTCTCCATCAATTTCTCTTGTACCTTCAATTATAGAAATCTGTTCGGTTATGTTTTTCAATTGCCTTACATTACCCGGCCATGAGTAAGAAGTCAGCATATGCCTGGCATCTTCAGTAAGTTTTACCGCCGGCATACGGTATTTTTCTGCAAAATCAACTGCAAATTTTCTGAATAATAATAAAATATCATCTCCTCTCTCCCTTAATGGAGGTATTTTTATCGGTACAGTATTGAGCCGGTAGAATAGATCTTCCCTGAATTTAGCTGATTTAACAGCCTGTAAAATATCTATATTGGTTGCTGCTATAACCCTCACATCTGTCTTCTGTACTTTTGAAGAGCCAACTCTGATAAACTCACCTGATTCAAGCACCCTGAGCAACCTGACCTGTGTTGACAGGGGTAATTCAGCAACTTCATCAAGAAAAATTGTCCCTCCGTTTGCCACTTCGAAATAGCCTTTGCGACTCTCGGTTGCACCTGTGAAAGAACCTTTCTCGTGACCGAATAGCTCGGAATCGATAGTCCCTTCAGGAATTGCGCCACAATTTACAGCTATATATTGTCCGTGCTTACGCTTGCTGTGGTGATGAATTATCTGGGGAAAAATTTCCTTCCCTGTTCCGCTTTCACCAGAAATAAGTACAGAAAGGTCGGTATGAGCAACCTGAACAGCTATATCAATTGCCCTGTTAAGACCTATGTAATTCCCGATAATGCCAAATCTCTGCTTTATGCCCTGTAAATCCTTCATATACTAATTCTCGTAACTGCGAAATTAATGTTTTTTTAAAACTTTGAAAAATCCATTTTTTGTAAATTAGCTGAAAATTAATTTGTTTGAAACAATTCAGGCAGTAATATTCCATTACCACCAGGACAACAAAATCGATCTTACAGGTCCAGGAAACACTCATGTCCTAAAAATGAGTCTGTGACATGAAAATTTAAAATAGATAAAAATTTTGTATCTTTAGCACGATATTTGCGTATAAATAAAAAAATCCGGCCGCCATATGCGCATATTTACGCTTTTGATATTATGCTTATTTCTGGGCTCCGGACTTGCTTCAGGCCAGTCTGAAGAAAAGAATTCTGCCGGTGAGAAAAGCGTTATAATCGAGAATTCTTTCGAAGAGGATACCAATACAAAAATATTCCCTGTTCCTGTTACTAATAACCGCTTTACTATAACAAGCGATAAAGGATTTACTTTTGTCAGGCTTACCAATATAATTGGCCAGGAGACAACACGAGAAAAATATAACTATCCCCGCAACCGGACTGAAATTACTTTTTCAAATGCTCAAAAAGGAATCTACCTTGTAACTATTGAATTTGAAGATAAGACCCGTACTGTAAAAAAGATACTAATAGACTCACGTTAGTATCATTTCATTTTCCCCATATATACGATTATCGAATCCGCTATACTAAGTGCTGTTGTCAGTGTACTCATGTCTTCATATAATTTACCTGTACTGCCTGATGGATGGCTGTGTCCGACAGTTTCCATAAGCACTTCCCTTCCTGGCATGGCAGGATCAATAACAGCCTGATAAACAACAGCAGGCTGACACGATCTTTGATAATATTCATCACCGGGAAATTTATCGTTGGTCCAGTATTCGTTCCAGTCCCAGTTCTGGTTAAGCTCCAGCATTACTTTCATTGGCCTGTTAACGGGATCATCTGTCCTTGCCGACAACACAAATCCTGTTATGGGGGTAGCCCCGGTATAGGCATCCGGAACAGGGTCTTCCGGATCTGGCATATACAATCCATCCGATGCTCTTATATTTCTCTTATGAGCCCAGTATGGAAGCGTCTGGGGCCAGCGTCTAATACCTTCCTCCCATTTCCCGTCTTTAACCTCACCAAACCTGTAAACAGAGGTACCAACAGATTCTGCTACGTAAAGGGTTTGAATATATTTCCCATCCATGTCTTCCAGCCATATTGCCATCAGAGGGTAATAAAATGAATCCCCAGGACGAAATTCAACAGTAATCCATGGCCCCTCACTATCGTCATTCTTTGTAAAATAATAAATATCCTGTTCTTCCGGAACATCGGACTTACTTGACTTTAACGTACAAGAAAACGAAACAGAAAGTATAATAAGTATGATTAGTAAATTTTTCATTTTCACTCCTTTTAAAATTCAATGATTATCCCAACAGTAGGCAGAACATTTCCCGCCTGACCTTCAATATATTTTAACAGGTACTTATCCTGATTTTCAGGATCAACCAGCGGAATATTGTTATCGTCCGTCTCACGTACAAGTATTGGTGGCTGATCAGCCTTGAAATTATATACATTCTGAACATCGGCATATATCATAAGTGTCCACCTGTCAAAGAAAAATGATTTGTCGATTCTTATGTCAAGCTGATGAAATGCTTTAAGCCTCTCAGTGTTATACAGGGAATAATCCAGGTAGGCACGGCCTCTCAAATCCCATGCTATTCTGTTTGATGATTTTTCGAGATCCCATGGTGTATATGGAGATCCACCAATAAACCTCCATTTAATACCAGCTTCCCAGTTATTCTTGAATTTCCTTGTAGCAGTAAGATTGAAAAGATGGATATTGTCCCACGAGGTTGGAATATAATTCTCATCAAGGCCCTTGAACTCACTCCTGACAAGGGTGTATGAAAGAACCAGGTTGGTTCCCTTGAAATTCTTTACCCGTGCCAAAAATTCAGCACCATAGGCACGTCCTTCGGAAATAGATAATACTTCTTCATCTCCAAACGTTCCAAAATCAGCACTCTTACTGGATAGTGGTATTGAATCGCTGACCGAGTACGGATAATCTGAATACTTTTTGTAAAAACCTTCGAGTGTGAGTTGAACTGATTCATTAGGCAGGTACTCAAACCCGGCTACAATATGATCGCTCTTAATATATCTTAGCCCGTTCTCCTTGTTTATGAATATACCATCCTCATCAGCATAACCCATGGTTGTGTAAGGAGGTAATTGCATGTACCTGCCGGCGTTGAAATTGAAACTGAGGAGCTCACTGAAATTATATGAAAGTGAAAATCTTGGAGATAAATTATTCAGGGGATTTGCCATGTTTGCAGTGTAGCTGACTCCATCGGCACGAATACCCAGTGAAAGCACAAGTGCATTATTCAAAAAACTCCTGGATACCTGCCCGAACGCCGCGTATTTATTCAGCCTTATTGATATATCATAGTCAATTGTCTGAACAACAGATTCTGTAAAAAACTTACGGAAGGTTGAATTTCTGTACAGGGCATTCTCATATGATACCCCGTACTCAAGCCTTAAGCCATTCTCATACTGCGTATTCCTTTCGTACCGGAACTTGTTTTCCCCCTCACCTGATGTATAATCAAAAACTTTTAATGAATCAACCTCATTGTTACCTGCATATTTATACTGAAGATTGTTGAGATAGCTCCTGCTGACTATCCAGGTGTCATAACCCCTATCCCTGAAATGTTTGTATTTTACCCCAAAAGTGTAACTGTATTGTTTTTGTACCGGAATGTAATCAAGTATATACCTCTGGTAATCTGTGTCGTCTGCTTCCCTGTTCAGCTCAAAATCGTCCAGCGCACCAATACCCAGAACTGTCAGTTCTCCCTTGTCAGATATTTTTGTCTTATGTTTAAACTGAAAATCGTTATAGGTAGGCAGGAAAGGCAAACCTATCGCACTGAATAAAAATTGCAGGTATGATCTCCTTGCTGACATTATAAGAGTGCTGTTTTTGCCCGTCGGTCCATCGATTGTAATTCCAAGATCGGAAGCTCCAACTGTTGCCCTGAATTTAATTCTTTCATCATTCCCATCAATCTGCCTGAAACTTAAAACCGAACTCAGCGCATTACCCCTTGAAGCGGGAAAGGCTCCCGAGTAAAAATTTAACTCCTTGATGAAATCAACATTAATAATACCTACAGGTCCTCCTGAAGCCCCCTGTGTTGAAAAATGATTAAGATAGGGTATCTCTATCTCGTCAAGATAGAACCTGTTTTCATTCGGACCACCTCCCCTGACTATAACATCATTCCTGTAGGCAGGGGTGGAAGCAACTCCCGGGAATGACTGAATTACCTTTGATATATCCCTGTTTCCTCCAGGATTCTTCTCTATTTCCTGTATCCCAATTATCCTCACTGAAACCGGCGATTCCAGCTTCTTCCTGAAAGGTGAAGGTTTGACCACAACATCATCAATGCCTACAACCATCTCGTTTAAAGGTAATTCGACCGTTAGAACCTTGTCCCTGGTAACAAGGAATGAATTTGAAACATAGGTCCCATATCCTACAGAAGAAGCTTTAAGCTGGAGATACCCGGGTTCAACTCCGGTAAAAGTGAAATTACCATCAAAATCGGTCATTGCTCCGGTAGTGGTACCAACTATAACTACAGTGGCAAAAGGAACACCCACATTAGTTGCCTCATTGTATACACGACCTTTAATCCTGCCTTCTTTTTCCTGAGACATAACGGGAATAAAAATTGATATCATCAATATCAAGGACAGGTATTTTCGTAGTTTATCAGGTATATTAATAGTTACAATCCAGCCTACATTCATTTTCTTCGTCTTTAATTTCTTTATAATGTTTAATATCTCAAACATATAATTAGACAAAAAGTTTATTTCTCAAGAAGATTTTTGAAATATGTTTTCTCCCGGTTAAGATCAATATTGGGATAATCACTTAATAACTTATCTATTTTGTTCAGCATTGATTTGCTGAATCTTGAATTATCCTGGCTGTCACTTCCGTTTAATATATGCCTGGTTGCTTCTGTTATCTTTACAACCCTGTCATATAATTTATCTGAATCACCTGTAAAATAGCACTCTCTGAATCTTTTCCATATGTATTCCAATGCGGCTTCAGATGGGTGTACCATGTCCTTCTTATAAAATCTGTAATCCCTGAGTTCGTCCATCATAATTTCATATGAAGGAAAGTAAGAAAGCTGACCGTTTGACGATATTAATTCATTTATTGACGTCATAAGGATTGACTTACTTAGCTGGTTCCCGTGTGCTCCATCCTTAAGATGACGCACCGGACTAATGGTAAATACAATTGTCAGTTCATTGTTGAAACCCTTGAGTCTTTCGACGATTTCGAGCCATCTGGCTGTAATATCTGCCTGTTTGAGAAGCTGCCTGGTAAATCTCAATGACGGTATTTTATGACAGTTGGCGACCACTCTGTTATCAACCTTCCACCTGTAAATCCAGGCTGTACCAAAAGTTACAAATAAGAATGAGGCATCCGACAGGAAATTACGGGCATTCATTACAGAATGATTGATTTTATTGAGACTTTCATTAATGTCACGTGAAGAAAAGCTGGTATCATGCGAAAAGCTGAGGTACCTGTCCTCATAGCGGTAGAGGTCCTCTTTGGTGAAATACTTACCTTCAATTATTAGCTCCAGTGAATGTGATGTTGACAGGGGATTATATAAAACACCGAAAGGATTGGTAAGCACCTTCATTTTACCATATGATAATTGCCTTCCAATCTCCTCGGCGAAACATGATCCTGTGAACATTACAGGGCTATTATAGTCTATCTTCTCCTGCGAGGGTTTTATTTCAACCTCTGTACTGAATTTCATAATCTTTTATCTAGCCAAAGCAATATATATTCCATCACTTTTTCTCTGAATACCTCATTATGTAACTCATGAAAACCACCTTCCCATATTTTTATTTCTGCCATTGTGTTGTTGGCGGCTATAATTTCTGATCCCTTTACCGACATTATCCTGTCACTGCCTCCATTCATCAGGAGAATCGGGGTATGGAATTCATCCTTGCAATTTAATAAACTTTCAGCATTGTGTGTGGCTGAAAAGAAAAGGTTTGCCGATATTGAAGAATGGACAAGCGGGTCAGAAATATATTCATCTACCACCCTTGAATCTGATGAAATATCCCTGGGATTAAGACCTGAAGACTGTATAAACGAGGGCCAGATGCGGCTCACTATTGAGGCAAGCAACATTTTAATTTTCGGTGGCTCATAGTTTAATTTTAACCAGGGTGCAGTAATGATTCCACTGCTTATATTATCTTTGGCTAACAGGTAACGAAGAGCTATAACTCCTCCCAGACTATGACCATAAATAACCATGGGAACACTATCTTCTTTCTCCATGAGATAATCTGACACAGCATCAATCATATTATCATACAAATTGAAATCTTTTATGTGCCCCTTTTTCCCCGGAGACTTACCATGACCCGGCAGATCAAGTCCTATAAAGGAGTACCCGTTTTCATTGAAAAATCTAGCTACCCATTCATACCTGCCAATGTGTTCACCCAGGCCATGCACCATAATGATAGCCGCCCTCGCATTCCGTACCGGTAAATATATACCGGATAATTCCTGCATCCCGGAAGGTTCTATTCTTATTTCCATCCAGAAAAAAGTTATATCCTTTAAGCGTTCTAAATATAGTAAAAGAATATCTTATCAATTATACAACAATTAGTATTTATGCTTTTACGCCTGTTCATTTCTGCATCAGGCTCAGCATACTTATTTAGACAAAATTTACAAATTGATTAAAAATCAATCCATATCTTATTGTTTTACTGTACTTTAATATTATAGACTTATTTAGATCAATCGTTTATATAAGATATTAGGATTTGTTTATCCGAATATAATAATATATTTTTGAATTCGATTAAACACCCAAAATGATAAACACAATGACAACAGTTGAATTCAATAATAATCTGATAAGCCTTGAAGACAATATGATGAAGTTTGCCCTAAGCCTTACTACTGACCAGGCAAGGGCTCAAGACCTGGTACAGGATACTTACATGAAGGCTATAACATACAAGGACAAATTTGTTGATTACACCAATCTAAAGGCGTGGGTATTTACCATAATGAAGAACACCTTCATTAATAATTACAGGCGTTCAGTTAAAGAGAATACCATTATTGATGGTTCACAGGATCTGTATTTCCTGAACCTTCCTCAGGATTCAGGGTTTGTTTCACCCGAATCTAATTATTCAGTTATGGAGCTCGAGAAGGTAATTGATAGCCTGGAAGATGAGTTCAAAATACCCTTTATGATGCATGTTGAGGGATTTAAATACAAAGAAATTGCTGAAAAGCTTGATCTTAAGATCGGGACAGTAAAAAGCCGAATATTCTTTACAAGGAAAAAACTAATGGAGATACTTGATGATTACCGTTAGCCAAACAGTCAGTTTCCAATTATCGTCGACGGCAGGTCCTCAAGGTGCCTGCCGTTCTTTATTTTCTGAATACTCTAATGATCAATCCACTGATTACAAATGCAAGAAACACAAAAGTAATTATCCACGCCCAGGTATTTCTTACCTTTGATTCAGCCCACATATCATAGTCCGAGGAAAGTATTACATCTCCATCCACTTCCCATAATACATTACCCTGTTCATCTACAAATCCATTTGTTGCCATCAATCTACCCGGCATTATTGTTTGTATGAGATAAGCATCGGCGTTAAAGGCCACATCAAATTCCTCTTCTACATCTGACATTATTGAATCTATCAACACACTGTTCGATTCATAGAACCCACTACCCATAAGGCTGTCAAGAACTTCCTTCTCATCACTGCTGATTATTAATAAGGATGAAGCTATTTCTTCCTCTTTCTCATATAATAATGTCGTATCAATACCAATTGCAGGATTAGATCTTACCGTATCTGATATTTTATCTATCAGTACCTTAACAAGGCTTCTGCCCAGCCATGTATCAAATTTATCCTCCATTGGTTCTATAATATTCCTTTTAACCTGGGTACTATCTTCTTTCTCCAGGCGTGCTTCAATCAGTTTTTCAGGCATATAGAAAAAAACGAGTTCTTCTTCTGTATAAAAATCCTCTGGTGGATAGCCGTTCATTGCTTTATCAACATGTTCAGTATACCTGTAGAGGTTATTGAACCACATGAATTTCTTCTGGAAGTCAGCCCGCCTTTTCATTCCCTTGTTTGATCCTTCATAGTTATCATACATCCTGTTTAATTCCTCCACGGAATCAAAATCCCTGACTGCAGTAAGGGTATAGGTGGTATCCCCTTTCTCTGATATATCATATTCTTTTATAATATTCCATGTACTATCGACGGGCACCTGGCAATTATCAAGGTCGAATTCATCTTTCGTATATGTAAGAATGACTTTCCTTGTAAAGGATCCATCCTCCCTCACTATATTTATCACCAGTGCATCAGGTCCTTCACATGAAGACATTATCAACATGATCAGGCTTACGAGTATTATACTGATCTTTCTTTTCATGGCTATAATTTTTGTTTATTGCTGTCCTTTTTAATCTGTGATCCGAGTATTTTTTCATATCTGTATTGCAGCTCCTTATATTCCCTCAAAAGATTAAGAAGGTCATCTGTTGAAACTTTTATACTGTCAGCCAGAAGGCTCGTCTCAGGCTGTTTCATTATCACTGAATTCACGATAACATTTTCTCTCTGGTATTCAAGTATTTTTTCTGTATTAATGCTGATCATTCGTTTTTCTAGTTTATTAATCCTGTCAACCACGAATAACTGTTGAATAATGAATGCCAGAACAATGATTAATGAAGCTAGGGCCAACGATTTTCGCAGCCAGATAATATCAGTCCATCCAAAAATATAATCAATCTTTCTCTTCCGGCTTTTTATATTCTGCATAATACTTTCCTTCAGTGATTCCCTGTACTCAATTTCCGGTTTATGTTTACGCAGCTGTGCTATTAATTTGTCGAGGACTTCCATAGTTTTTCAGTTTAAAAAATCTTTTAACTTGCCTTCCATATTCTTCCTGGCATGATGCAGATTACTTTTTATTGAAGTCTTGCTCAGCCCTGTTATTTCAGAAACCTCATCATGACTCAGTTCCTGTAACTCCACCATTGTAAATACGATTCTCTGTCTCGGGCTTAGTCTAGAAACCAGGAATTTCAACAAAATGAGTGCTTCTTCCTTTTCCAGTTTCTGATCTGCTTGTTCATAACTTGTAATATGGTTAATAACAGAATCATTATCAATATTATCTTCTACATACCGGGTTTTTCTTTTGCGTAACTGGTCATAACATTTATTTATCGCTATTTTCCTTAAGTACGGTTTAAGTGATTCTTCATCTTTTATTGACTTCCTTTTTTCCCACACCTTTATGAACGTGTCCTGGACTATGTCTCCTGCATCCTGCTCATTTGCCATTATCCTTAAAACCATAGTGTATAAATAATCCATACTTTCCTCTACCAGCTTACGGAATTCACTCTCATTTCCTGACCTTATTTCTTTTATATCGTAATTGATACTCAAGTTTTTCTGCTTTTATAAATAATACGTTTGCATCGGCGAAAGGTAAAAATTTACTCTTTTTTTCTTATTTTTATTTGAAAATAATCTGCGGAATGACAGAAATTATTAGCATCACTACAAGACAGCGAAACTGTTTATATGATATTGGTTCCGACGTGGATAGCCTCGTTAAGAAATCAGGTATTCAGAATGGAATTGTAAATATTTTCGCCAGGGGGGCAACTGCAGCCATTATGATCCAGGAAAACTGGGACGATTCCGTTCAAACCGATGTGGTAAATCTGCTGGCCAGGTTAATTCCTCCGGGTATATGGGAGCATGACAGGCAGGATAATAATGGAGACAGTCACCTCAAATCAGGCCTGGTGGGACCTTCTGAAACCGTTCCTCTCATCAACGGAAAGCTAGCCCTGAGTACCTGGCAGAACATATTTTTTTGTGAATTTGACGGCCCCAGAAAAAGAAGAGAAATAGCTGTTACCATAATTCCTGCTTAGATAAGGCACCTCAATCATCCGGAAAATTGAACCACCTTAATTCTGGTAATTATTAAACTTTTACCTTTGTTATTCTGTTAATCAGATAATAAATATCCCAATCTAATTAATTGATAAATTCTTATATATGGAAAAATTAAGTATTGACATGGATGCCTTATTAAGTAAAATTGTGGAAATGGCTACCACTTATGGCATGAAGTTCATTCTGGCTATCGTCGTTCTGATTGTTGGTCTGATAGTTATTAAGGCTATTACAAAGTGGGCTGTTAAAATGATGAAAAGAGGCAGCGTTGATGATTCACTTATTCCGTTCATCAGAAGCCTCATCTCCATTACGCTAAAACTGTTACTCATAGTAAGTATACTGAGTATGGTTGGTATACAGATGACATCATTTATTGCCTTGCTTGGAGCTGCCGGCCTGGCTGTCGGCCTGGCCCTGCAGGGGACGCTTCAGAATTTTGCCGGGGGAGTTATTATACTACTTTTTAAACCATATAAAGTGGATGACTATATTACAACCCAGGGTTTCAGTGGAACTGTAAAGGAAATACAGATATTCAGCACTATACTCACGACACCTGACAATCAAACCATTATCATTCCAAACTCCCCTATATCGGTTAATGCTATTACCAACTACTCAACCCAGGATACACGCAGGGTTGATTTCACTTTTGGTATTGGATACAGTGATGACATTGACAAGGCAAGGAGTGTAATAATGAAAGTGTTAAATAATGACGAAAGAATTCTTAAAGAACCTGAACCATTGGTGAAAATATCTAACCTCGGTGATAGTTCAGTTGATTTTGCAACAAGGGTATGGGTGAAATACGGTGATTACTGGAGTGTTTTTTTCGACACAAATGAAAAAATAAAGAAAGAATTCGACAGTGAAGGAATAAGCATACCATTCCCACAGCAGGATGTCCATTTATATAAACACGATTAGCTAAGAGGTTAAGAAAGCTGAACGAAACTGCTTTACAGTTTCTGTTTGCAATATGTTGATAATAAGTTTATTAAATCTGTTGTAATCTTAGTCAACTCACTCTCAACTTTTTCAACTTATGTTTCACTTAATATTACAATAATGAAAAACCTGATAATACTGGCAGTGGGATTACTCATTACAGTAACTGTAATGGCACAGGAGACTGATAAAGAAGCACAAGACACTGCAACCATAAAGGGTCCCTGGTCATATAAAGGCATGACAAGTCTTAATTTCTCACAGGTCAGCCTGACTAACTGGGCACAGGGCGGTAAAAGCTCATACGCCATAAATGGCCTGGCCGCATTGAACTTTAATTATACTGAAGGCAGTAATTCCTGGGCTAATTCCCTTGATATTGGCTACGGTATACAGAAAATAGGTGAAGAAAGTCCCATGAAGACAGACGATCACCTTGAACTGGTCTCAAAATATGGAAGGCAAACGTCAAAAAACTGGCTCCTTACGGGGATGCTTAATTTCAAAACTCAGTTTACTGAGGGATTTCAGCAGACTGAAACAGGGAAAGTTATAATATCAGACATTCTTTCACCGGGTTATTTTCTTCTTTCCGTTGGAATGGAATATAAGAAAGATGATTCATTCTTTGCCCTTCTCTCACCAGCGACCGGTAAAATTACTGTTGTTGCTAATGATAGCCTCTCAAATGTGGGCAGCTTTGGAGTTGAGCCAGGCAAAAAAATGAGATCTGAATTTGGCGGCCTTGTAAAAATTGGTGCTAATATTGACCTGATGGAAAATGTGAATTTATCCACCACCCTTGACCTGTTCTCAAATTATTTTGAAAACCCACAGAATATTGACATCAGCTGGAAGGCCCTGATTAATATGAAAATCAACGAGTATCTTTCGGCTAATATCAGTACTCACCTGATATATGATGATGATATTGACTGGGTTGATCAGGAAGGCACTTCACAGGGGCCAAAAGTACAATTCAAGGAAATGGTCGGTATAGGATTCTCGTATAAATTCTGATCAGATCTCAATTTAGTAAATGAAAGCAAGGAACCTGTTATAATATTTAATAATGGATTATCCGGCTTAGCTGTACCGGGTCCCAGGGCCAATGCCTGACTTCGGAGGGCAAATATGGAATTACAGGTTAGAGAAGATTTTGTTCCAATATCCATTTAAACAGAGTTGCTTCAGGTATAAAGGTCAGTGTTTCTCCGGTTCTATATGAACATGCACATGGCAGCGCGGAATTTCCGATTTGATCATTCTCTCTATCCTGTTTGAAATCTCATGTGATTCGACTATGCTCATATCTTTTACATGGATATTTAGCTCTGTAAAAATTTCAGCTCCTGCTGCCCTGACTTTCAGATCATGATAATCCTCGATGTCCTGGAAGTTATCCAGGATCATTTTTATTTTGTTGTATGTCTCATCCGGTACACGATCCAGGAGAACATTTACAGATTTTTTTCCAAGTTTATAGGATATATAAATTACTATCAGTGCAACACCCAGTGCAGCAATACTGTCGGCCACATATATTCCGAAATTTGCACATATAAGTCCCAGCAGGACCACTGCCGAGCTCCATACATCCGTTGAAAAATGCAGTGCATCAGCCTCCAGTGCCTGGCTGTTATGTTTCATTGCAACGCGTTTGAGGGCCCGCGATCTAGAAATATCTATCAAAATTGAGCTAATAACAACAATATAGCTCCATACATTCACCTCAATATGGGTTTCACCATCAACAAGCCTGTTTATTGCCTCATAAATGATCCATACACAGGTGATCAGTAACAGGAATGTCTCTATCAGTGCTGAAAGATTCTCAACTTTGCCATGTCCGAAATGATGGTCTCTGTCTGCTGGCTTATCTGAAACCCTTACGGCAAACCACGTTATCCCGGCTGCAACAAGATCAAGGGCGGAATGCAGTGCTTCCGAAATAATCCCCAGACTTCCGGTGATCAGGCCTACAGTGAGTTTAAATCCGGTAAGAAAAATTGCTGCTACCACTGAGGTGGATGCAACTACTTTCTTTTCCCTCTCTGCTTTTTTATTCATCTGTTCAGGCATAGGTATAAAATCATCAGATTCATTGAACACTTTCATTAAATCACTCCTTCAATAATTTTAGGTACCCGGTTAAATACTCATCCCTGTCCTTTGACCTGTATTGCTCAATATACCTGGGATGATCAAGAACTATAACAGACCCGAAGAGTTTTTCCCTGGCATTTATTCTATCAATGTATTTCCCATTTTTCCTGCCCAGAATGTAGCAAACTTCTGTATCAATACCAAAGTCTATCTGTTCTCTGAGGCTGGCTATCATGAAATGCTCTACTGCAATGTATAAATATTCATAGTCGTAATAATTGCAGTTAACCCAGTTACCCTTTGTGTTTCTTCTGACAAAACCAAGGGGACAGAATGAGCTTATGAAAAAATCACTGTAGAATAATTCAGGGCCTCCATATCTCTCAATAAGATCATAAACAAATACTGATGAAGGCTCATGGGTTTTTATTGATTCAATTTCTATATCGCATATTCCTGACAGTCGTTTTGTGTCTGTAAATGGAATGCCTGTTGCCCCGGCCCCAAGCCTTCCCGGATTAATCCCAAGAATCAGCCTCCTTGGATTATTATCATTATAGAACTTCCTGTAAAATGCACTGCTTACAGGCAGAATCTCAGGATTTTCCCTGAATGGGTTCATCACTCTGATGCCAGAGGGCAGGCTTCCCCGGAAATCGATTGCCCTGTTGAATTTTATTATTTTTTCCGCAAATGAAATCATAAGATCAGTACAGGCCTGCCGTTTTGTTAGCGATTCGTACATATAATTATACTTAAGCACGAAAGGAGTAATCTCTCAGGATCCTTCGCTTTAATCAATTAACAATATCGCTGAAACGAGAGTTGGGTTTCAAAAATAGCTCTCTCCTGTTATAATCAAAAATAATGTTAAATCTTTTTAAAAACCTGTTACCGAGAATTGCATCCGCATTGTCCTGCCTTGATCTTACTTCTGCGGGTGCGAATGATGCTTCCAGATCCTTCAATTCATACTCCCCTATTATCACCCTGCTTACCCTTCCTTTCTTGCCATAAATATCTCCACTCAGGCCCCGTCCCAAAAAAAAATCTTCAGTTTCAGAGGGAAGAGTAAATTTCATATCCGGTTTCTCAAGCATTACCAGTTCATCACCAGCAGCAAAATCAATGTACATTGACAGCTGAACAGGTTTTTCATCACTTATTGATACTGAAGCATTAAGCCAGGGAATATTATTGTTTTTAAAATAGATTGGAACCCGGCTCCATTCATCAGTTAAGCTTATCCATCCAGTGTCATGTAATACCATGAGATTCATATCATAGTCAAACTCAGTGATGAAATGACCGAATATAGAATAACCTATCAGTCCGTTGGCCATAAATCCAGGTGATTGGCTCAATATTATAACAGGCTGATTATTTATAGCTGTTTTGCCCAGGCTGAACGTTGTTGAGTCAATAAGCAGGGCGCCTGCATCATCACCGCTGCCGGCACCCCCTATTTGTACCCGGGAGGCATTTGAAATATCCAGGGAATCCATGTAAGAGGGGTCAAACAGCATCAGTCCGTCAAATGAGAATCCTGTATCCAGAAGGACATCGGTAATAACCAGTTCACCAATCCTTACGCTAATGTATGTCCTGTTATTTTTTGACTCAATCGGAATTGTATGCTCAATTTGGCCAAAGGAACAATATGTTATATAAATAATAATAAATAACAGCACTAATTTCTTCATAATCTTCGTAACAGGAAATAATGCATTTTAACAATAGTAAAAATCCTGGGCTTTATGAATTCTTACCTTATTTTTACCTTAATATAATTTACACAACATTACCAGAGTACAGTCATAAATTGTAATAATACAAAATTATTTCAGGTTAAGCTTCACTGTCGCCCTGATATTACTGTTGCTTCTTTTGTCCCATACTACTATCTCACATGAAACAGGACTACTTATGCTGGTATCCCTGATTATAAAATTTGGAGCCAGCTGTTCCTTTATCTGAAATGGTTCCATTTCTTCATCACCAATTAAATCTTCCTCATTCATAATAATTTCCCCATCTTTATCCCATATTTTTATACTTAGTCCAAGGAATAATTTCCCCCCTTCCTCCTGAAATCCATCAAGCCCTTCAAATATCAGATAAATATTTTCATTATAATTTACTTCATCATCAATAATCACATTATTACCTTCCATGGTGAATAAATATACTTCATCATAGGATATGTTATTTTTTTCAATTATTATCTGCTCATCAGGGATAACATCAAAATCCAACGTAGCTTTGAAAGTGCCTTCTCCATTCTTATCCCATATATCAATATAAAGGGTATACTCGTTGCCTGAATGAATAGGGTCTGCTACTGTAAGGTTAGACTGGAGAAGCAAGGGTGAAATACTTATTCCATCATGGTAGTCAGCATATAAATCAGAATAGATCATTACTGTATCGCCCTGATGGTTAATAACACATAATCGCAGACCAGGGAATACATTTTCCCCTTCTTTTTTGAAGCCTTCAATGTTTTCAAAATTTACGTATACTTTCTCCCCATAAGTAAATGAATTTCTGTTTATCTCCTGTTCACCATCTGATAGATATACATTCTCACAGGATAAACCATCGCCCCTGGCAGTTAATCCGGTTATGAGATCTTTGGATACAGATTTACTCGAGTCACATGACATTAGAGCAATCATTATTAAAATAATTACCGTCAGTTTAATTTTCATGATAGTTAACTTTTGATTGTTGTTTTAGTATTCTATGTGTTTTATTACCCAGCTTGAATTATCGCGGACATATTTTCTGGAATCATTTTTCAGTTTTGTCATTTCCGGTATTACCTGTTCAGCTTCAAAGCGGCATAGCCCCACAGCTGCTTCCGTATGAACCAGCCAGCTTTCATCCAGGAGTGCCTCAGCCAGGAAAGATATAGACTCAGGCTCAGCACGATGTCCAAAAATATATACTATACGCCATTTAACTTCCTCACCGATACCGTGTTCATTATAAACAGAGATCAAATCATCAGCATCGAAATAACCAGAGGTTACCAGGCTATCCATTGCCAGGTTGGAGGTCATCCAGTCATCCATCTGTATACCTTGTGAGAACCACGATGTGGATTCTCCCGGTCGTATCGTGACAAGATTCATAAGTGCCCCTCTTTGCACATGACCATCGTATGTATTGTATAATTCTTTAAATGCCTCATATGCCAGTGAAGTGTCTGCTGTCATAAGCAAATTGGCCAGGTTTGATTTGTAAGATTCGTTGGATTCTTCGTTAAATAAGTACCACAATTTGTCTCTTACCTCAGCTAGATTGAATCCTTTGAGCCCAGCAGTTACATGGTTTCGCAGCACAGGGTCTTCCGTGGGATCAAACAGTATCTCCAGGGCTGGCTGCACCCATAAAGGTGAGTGAATACTGTTAAGTGTCATGGCCGAAATTCTTCTGTTCCACTGTTCAAGACTCCTGTCTTTTACCGCTTCAACCAGTGCCGGGATTGCAGGCTCACCTATTTCAATAAGAGGTATTGAATAATCATTCCATTCCCTTCCTGCTTTTGTCAGCAGGTTTACCAGTGAATCAATTTTCTCATTATTATCCTGTGAGGAAGCCCTTGCAGACAATATTAGCAGTAGAATAAGAACAAAGTATTTGCATAAGGTTTTCATTTTTATTCCGGGTTTTCAGTGAATGGTGAGCTGAAATATTCATATAGATCTCCACCAACGGCAATATGTACATCTTCGATCGATCTCATACCAAAAATAAGAGCAACGGCTACCGGATCGATACGGTATTCAGTATGGCCTTCATAAAAACCGTAACGGTTGATATAGAAAAAGACCAATTCTCCGGTATGTATATTGAATAACATATTCTTCAGCTCTTCAAATTTTTCTTCAGGCAGGTTCCCGTAATTCTGATTGAGGAATTCCTGCTCTTCTTTATTCAGCTCACGTGAGATATAAATATGACCTGACCCCAATATCTCGTCGTTGAAAATTGATTCCTGCCATCCGCGACTCCCGATTATTTCTACCTTAACTTCATTACCGTTATATAACATCGCCTCCATTTGCATTCTGTCTCCGGTGATTGTATCAATGCTATAGTCTTCAAGTCCCCGCGATATATTCCAGAGATGGAATAACGGCCTTGCAAGGTCAGGGTGTGTAAGGCCAAGGCGCCTAATAATCCTGTTATCCGCCAGGATTACTGACATTATTGTTTCCTCATCAGTCATAAAACCTACTCCTGATGAACCCCATGGCCTTCCGTCAATTGTTATCTGAGATACTGATCGTCCTGTAATAATCTTCGTATTTTTCAATTCTTCGTCCGAGTGTAATCCGGTGCGAGCAAGGGAAGGAAAATCTTCTTCATCAGCCAACAACTGGTTCCCTTTTCCATACAATCTAAGTTTATAATCGAATGGCTCACCGTTCTCAACAGTGGCATCAAACAATGTATATTGGTCAATGTCAATCTTTATAAGTACCAGTTCACGTCCATCCCTTGATAATGCAGGTGAATTAATATCAGGCTTACCAGTGTAATACCCGGGTGCAAATTTGAGATCTTCATTATTAATCGTTTCAATCTTAAATCTATAACGTTCTTGCTTACAACCGAAAAGAAAGAAGACAAAGAAGAAGATGAACAAGATGATATTCTTCATTGACTTAAAGTTTGTATACAAGTTACAACTTTTAGCTCAATATTGGAGATGTAAAAAAGACGGGTGTTCCTTATACGGGTTTTTGTGGGGTTGTGCTTCACTCCAGTGGAGGAGTCTTAACATGATTTCAGGTTTCTCATAAATCCTTCATAGCCAGTTCTCATTACTGCACTGGTTTTGAAGATCCTGCTAAATTCTTCTTCGGTAATATTTCCCCAGGTTTCAGTAGTATACTCTAATATTTCAGGCAGGGGTTCAAATTCTTTTATATTAGTTTCCTTTGCCTTATTATTCCATGGGCATACTTCCTGGCACTTATCGCAGCCAAAAACTCTCCTGCCGGCTTTTTCAGCAAACTCTACAGGAATATCCTTCTCATTTTCTATGGTCAGATATGAGAGACACTTGTTTGCATCTATTGTCCTGTTAGCAAGTATAGCTCCAGTCGGGCAGGCATCAATACATTTCCGGCATGTACCGCAATAATCATTTACTATTGGCTTATCATATTCAAGAACTTTATCAATAATCAGTATGCCAATGAAAAAAAAGGACCCTGTTTTACTGTTTATCAACAAGCTGTTTTTCCCTGTCCATCCCAGTCCGGCTTCAGCACCCCATGCTCTCTCGAGGACCGGAGCAGAATCTACAAATACCCTCCCATTTGTTCCGGGTATTTCATTCCTTATATAATCCAGCAATTTATACAGCCTGTCTTTAACTACCTTATGATAATCTTTACCAAGGGCATAAATAGAAAAAACCGGTTTGTCTTCAGCAGGAGTATAACTGCGGTAATAATTCAATCCTGTAACTATTACTGAGCGGGCATCTTTCAACAGCAATTGAGGGTTTAACCTAATCTCACGGTTGCGTTTCATATAAGACATGCCTGCATTGAAGCCATTATCCAACCAGGCAATGAGGGTATGCCTGTGTTCATCGAGTGTTCTCACCGGTGCTATTCCACACAGGTTAAAACCCAGCTCGCTTGTCTTCTCCTTTATATCCAGGCTCATTTATTTCAGAGAAATCCCAGTTCAAGTTTTGCTTCATCTGTCATCATACTTTTATCCCAGGGAGGATCAAAAGTAAGGGTAAGATGACAGTCTTTCACTCCTTTGGTTCCTGCCACCTTATACTTTACCTCCTCAACTATCATATCTGCCATGGGACAGTTGGGAGCTGTCAGTGTCATTGTTATATGTGCTACATTTTCACCATCAAGACTGATGTCATATACCAGCCCGAGGTCATAAATATTAACAGGTATCTCAGGATCATAGACAGATTTCAGAACAGATATGATCCTTGATTCTGTTTCAAGGTACGGGTTGTTTTCCATATTACTATCAGCTTTTTTCTTTAGCCTTATAAGCTATTGCATATAGTTTCATCTGCTTCAGCATTGCTAGCAGTCCATTTGATCTCGTAGGCGAAAGATTCTGGCTCAGACCGGTCTTCTCAATAAAATAAAGATCGGAATCAATTATTTCATCAGGAGTCCTCCCTGACAGGACTTTAACCAGAAGAGCTATTATACCCCTGACAATTATAGCATCGCTGTCAGCTTTGAAGTAGATCTTTCCATCTGAAGATTCAGGGTATAGCCACACCCTCGACTGGCAGCCTTCTACCAGGTATTCATTTTTTTTAAATTTTTCATCCATTGCTGGCAGTTCCTTGCCCTCTTCTATCAGGTGGTCATATCTATCCATCCAGTTGTCAAATAATGAGAACTCATCAATTATCTCATCCTGTACCTGATGAATACCTGTGTCATTCTGGCTCATAACATCATTGTCTTTACTTTATCAATACCTTCAACAAGCATATCCACCTCTTCTTTCGTATTATAGAAACACATTGAAGCACGTATAGTTCCATCAATGCCGAATCTTGTCATTATGGGCTGGGCACAGTGAGCTCCCGTTCTTACCGCAATGCCCATCTTATCCAGTATCATCCCTGCATCATAAGGATGCACTTTGTCAATAAGGAAAGACATAATGGATATTTTTTCCTTTATATTACCGAATATTCTTACCCCACCAGTTTCTTCAAACCTTTCACCTGCATAGTTGGTCAGCTCTGATTCCTGCCTGACTATATTTTCCATCCCTATGGACTCAATATAATCAAGAGCTGCGGCAAGGCCTATTGCTCCGACAAAATTTGCTGTTCCAGCCTCAAATTTAAAAGGGAGCTTATTATATGTTGTCCCCTTGAAAGTAACCCGGTCTACCATATCGCCTCCTCCCTGGTAAGGAGGCATTGATTCGAGCCATTCACGTTTGCCATACAGTACACCTATACCTGTAGGGCCATATACTTTGTGTCCCGAGAAAACGTAAAATTCGCAATCCAGTTCCCGTACATCCACCTTGCCATGTTGTATCCCCTGTGCCCCATCAACCAGGACCGGGATATTATTATTATGGGCCTTTTCTATTATCTTTCTCACAGGCACCATCACTCCCAGTGCATTTGACACCTGTGTCACAGCCACTATTTTTGTTCTTTCATTTATTAGATGGTCCAGTTCGTCAAGACATAATGTCCCGTCATCATTTACGGGTATAACCCTTAGACGGGCATTCCTTCTCTCACACATCATTTGCCAGGGGACAATATTAGCATGATGTTCAAGAGTTGATAACAGTACTTCATCCCCACTACTGATGTATCTTTCACCAAATGAAAAAGCCACTAGGTTTATCGAGGCGGTTGTTCCCGCTGTAAAAACAATCTCTTCTTTTGAAGACGCGTTTATAAACGACCTTATCCTCTCTCTGGCTGCCTCATATTTTTCAGATGATATATCGCTTAGTGCATGCACTCCCCTGTGTATATTACTGTAGTAGGTACTGTAGGCTTCAGTTAAAGCTTTAATGACACTTTCTGGTTTCTGAGTTGTGGCGCCATTGTCAAAATAAACCAGTTGCCTTCCATATACCTTTGTAGACAGCACTGGAAAATTGGATCTTATTTTATTTATATCGAACACATTATATTTATTTATCACAACTTATTTTACAGGTTGCACACCTGCTTAATTCTCCCCTTAATCGCCTGAGCACCAATTCATCAATTCTGTTACGCAATACTTCGGTGCTTATTTTCTGAATTACTTCATGGGCAAAACCAAACATAAGCATAAGTCTTGCCTCATCTTTATTTATTCCCCTCGACCGCAAATAGAACATTGCATCCTCATCAAGCTGTCCAACTGTTGCGCCGTGACTGCACTTTACATCGTCAGCATATATCTCCAGCTGCGGTTTGGTATCCATTTTTGCATCATCGGTGAGCAGGATAGTGTTGTTTTTCTGGTAAGCAAGGGTCTTTTGTGCTCCCCTGTTAACCAGTATGCGTCCGTTGAAAGCTCCGGTAGCATAATCATCAAGTACTCCCTTGAATAGTTGATTGCTGGTACAGTTAGGAAAGGCATGATCAATACTTACAAAGTTGTCGACATGTTGCCATCTGTCGGAAAGGTACAGGCCCAGGGCATTACACTCGGCTCCATCACCGTTAAGCCTGTGATAAGTGCTGTTACGTACGAGTCCGCCGTGAAGGGTTATATTATTTGAAACTGCATAGCTTTTCCTTTCCTGGTGGATGAAGGTATGTGTCAGCTTGGCAGCATTATTATGCTCGTTCTGAACCCTAAGAATATCAAAGTATGCACTCTCTCCCACATATACCTCGGTAACTGCATTTGTAAGAAACTTCTGCGGTGACAAGGCGTGGTCGCAGACTATCATCGGAAGTTGTCCCCCATCTTCTACAACTATAAGGTTACGATGCTGCACAAACATATCATGATCTGAATGAACCAGGTTAATAATCTGTACCGGCTTTGTGAGTTTTACGCCTTTTTCTATATAAACAAATATTCCATCGGATGCGAGAGCCGTATTCAGGGGTATGAGTCCGTCTTTCCCATTTTGTGCATAATTACCATAATGCCTGGACACTATATCCGGAAATTTTTCGGCAGCCTCAACCAGGCTTCCAACCCATATGCCTTCAGGTAGATCTGCAAGTGTGCCATTGTACCTTGGTGGAATCCCGTTCAATAGTACCAGGTCATAGCTCTCGAGGTCAGTAACCTCGCATTCAAAATTTTCAGCAGCTTTAAAGTCTTCTTCCTCAGGAACAAAATATGATTTATAATCGGTATTAAACCAGGGATCAAGATTTGTGTACCTGTATGACTCATTTTTACGGTCGGGTATACCTATTTCTGTGAATTGTTCCATGGCATCCTTACGGAAGTTATTTATCAGTTCCGCAGAATTATTTTCAATACGGCTACTGTTTTCTCTGAATAGCTTTGAGAACCTTTCTATTGTTTCTTCTCTCTTATCCATAATTAACTAAATCAACACCTTTTTTTATCCAGTCATAACCCTGCTTTTCGAGTTCAACCGCCAGTTCTTTGCCTCCCGTTTTTACAATCTTGCCATCATATAACACATGTACCACATCAGGTATTATGTAATCAAGCAAACGCTGGTAGTGGGTAATCACTATTGCAGCATTTTCTGGAGTCTTGAGTTTATTTACACCGTTAGCCACTATCTTTAGTGCGTCAATATCCAGACCTGAATCCGTTTCATCCAGAATTGCCAGCTTCGGTTCGAGCATAGCCATCTGAAATATTTCGTTTCGTTTCTTCTCACCGCCCGAAAATCCTTCGTTAACAGATCTGTTTGTGAGACCCGATTCAATTTTCACAAGTTCCTTCTTTTCCCTCATCAATTTAAGGAAATCAGATGAAGACAAAGGTTCTTCTCCTCTGTATTTCCTGTGCTCATTTAGAGCTGTCTTCATAAAATTAACCATACTCACGCCAGGTATTTCAATAGGGTACTGGAACCCAAGAAATATTCCTTTTTTTGATCTCTCTTCGGCCTTCATTTCCATAAGGTTATTCCCCATATATATTATTTTGCCTTCTGTTATCTCACCAAAATCCCTGCCAGCAAGAACCCCGGCAAGGGTACTCTTTCCAGAACCGTTAGGGCCCATAATAGCATGAATTTCTCCCTTATTCACTTTCAGCGAAATACCTTTTAATATCTGCTTGCCTTCTATCTCAACCTTGAGGTTTTCTATCTGTAACATATTTTGTTTTGTTGAATCGTTGAATTGTTAAATTGTTTAACCGTGTTGTTATATTTTAAACCCACCCTATCTTTCATCTTTCATCTTTCATCTCTCGTCATTCATCATTCATCTCTCATCTCTCATCATTCATCTCTCATCTCTCATCTCT